>JAEEGL010882262.1_pt1 | contig 72847 bp, 46 predicted proteins | sample 9134231 | NCBI WGS metagenome assembly JAEEGL01 (sample SAMN16246548, study PRJNA631951) | gut metagenome | biome: gut microbiome; feature: rumen; material: fiber-attached | host: Bos | place: Iran: Karaj | collected 2018-10 | reverse complement strand
TTTCAGCGGTATGCTGAACCACGGTATCAAGAAAGGCCACATGACGGAAATCGCAGCCCCGTCAACAATGGGTAAGTCCCTTATCGGCCTTTATTACCTCGCCAGTGCGTATCATGCTGGCATGGACTGCCTTGTGGTGTCCTCGGAAGGCGCATTCAACTTTAAGTTGGCACAGCGTCTCGGTGTGAATACTGACGACATCGTGGTGTTTGAATCCAAGTATATCCACCAAATCAATGAATTTGTCACGAATGCCCAGAAGGGATTGAGCCGTAAGGAACGTCATGAAGTGTTCCTCTTGTTCGACTCTTGGGGTCCGCTTGTTTCCTTGCAGCGTGTCGAGGCTATCGACAAGCAGACGGGTAAGGACAAGCCGACGGCTGACATGGGCCAGACCGCCATCAAGAAGAACGAACTTGCCAAGCTGATTAACGCAGCCGAGTTCACCGCCCTTATCATCAACCACGTTTACGACTCCCTCGAACAGTACAAGGACCCGAAGAATATCCCTGGTGGTTGCGAACTGTATTTCAACAGTGATGCTATTGTGCTTGTTTGTACGACTGGAAGAGCTTACAAGTCGAAGGAAAAGCAGGAATCTGGTTCTTCCAAGATTGGTAAGATTGTTACCGCCCAGATTAAGAAGGGGCGTGACGGTATGGAAGACCGTAAGTGCGAGTACCGTATTCTTACGAACGGCGGTATCGACCGCTGGTACGGATTGGTCGATGACGTAATCGCTGCTGGCGTTGCGGTTGTAACGCAGAAGGGTAACAAGGGTACATTCCTCCATCGTCCTGATTACGATATTGACAAGGAAACGGGTGAACTTCTCCGTGAATTCCGTTGGACGGACGACGATACAGACCAATGCAATACGAGGGAATTTATGGAACCGCTCATGACTGACCAGAAGTTCCTTGATTACATTGCCAAGCAGTATATGTACGATGTGTCGCTCTTTGCTCGTGACCTTGTTGGTGAGATGCCAGCTCCGCTCAGCGAGGAAGAAGTCACCAAGAAGAAGGCCCGTAAGAGCAAGTTGAAGGAAGAAGCCGCTGCCACCCCGAAGAACATCAGTGATGAAATCGAGGATGTGCAGGAAGAGACTGCTGCTGAAATCGCTGCTAAGGGCGCTAAGTAACAGAAATACCTAATTAAAACCAGGCGGATATTTGTAATTCCGCCTGGTTTTTTCTCTTGCCAAAGACTTGTTGATAATGTATCTTTATATATTGATGAAATAACTAATTTTAAGGTGTAATATGATAGTAGCGGATTTGAATGATGAAGATTATGTCCTGAGGTGCTTCTTTGAGGATGAAAATGTCCGTTTACGTATCACTGACAAGATGAAGGAAGAATACTTCGATGATAAGGCGAATAAGCAGATTGTTCATCTTGTTAATGCGTTTCATCGGAAATATAGTCGTTATCCGAGTGCCCAAGAACTTGTTACTGGTTTGAACCAGAATCCCGGATATAGTGACGAGGCGAAGGAACAGCTCTTAAAGATTACGAAGCCTATTGGGGTAATCTCTCCTGACGTAAAGAAAGAGACTATTGAAAATTATTTCAAGTTTCAGGTATCCCAAAGATTGATGGAGGAATACGCCCTCCACATGCACGGCAAGGACCCGACCGCCATGCGTGGGATTATGCCGAGGTTGCAGGATGCGCTAAACTTCCGGCTTAATACTAACATGGGTATACATTATATTCGTGATGCCAGGGCTGCAAAGGCAAGACTTGGTAGCATGGAAAAGAGTATTCCATCTAAGATTGAGGCGATAAGACGGTTTACAAGCGAAACCCCTGATGCACAGGGAACGTGTGGTGGTTATTTCCGCAAGTGTCTAAGCCTTGTTGGCGGTACATCTGGCGGTGGTAAGTCGATGTTCATGGTTAACGAGGCTGCATTTGCTGCCACGCTCGGTTACAACGTAGTGTATATCAGCCTTGAACTTGATGCGGCGAAGATTTGGGAACGTGTTACCAGCGCTATTCTTGATGTGTCTCGTTATGACATCGCTAAGATGGACGATGAGGAAGTTATTGTCAGACTTCAAGATTCCCATGCCCCGGAACTCGCCACTCCTGGTAACTTGTACATCAACTGGATGCCTACCCGTAAGACTACGCCTGATGACATCGAGGCTTATCTTTCCGAATTGGAACAGATGGAAGGGGTCAAGATTGACTTCTTGGTTGTTGACTACATTGGTATCATGAGCCCGAATGCGGGTACATACAGTCCGCATGAAGGCAGTTACCAGAAAATCTTGTATGCCGCAGAACAGTTGAGAAACATGGCAGTCAATAGGGATATGGCTATCCTGACTGGAACGCAGATGCAACGAGCTGGTTACCGCATGAAGGACATTGGTATGGACCAGACCTCAGGTTCAATGGGTCTTGGCGATACGGTGGACTTCTACTACATCATCGTTCGTGACGTTGCCTTGAAAAAGGCAGGGTTCCTGTGCGTGACGATTAGCAAGAACCGAATGGGCTCGGCTGATGTTCAATTCAATGTAAAGGTTGATTGGCCTCACATGCGACTCAGTGATATTGACCCCGAGGATATGGAACTTATCGAGAGTATCCAAAAGGAATCGATGTTGCAGGAAGAGTTTGAACAGAGGAACCAGTATCGAGGCCCCCAGCCTCAGGCACAACAACCTCCGCTGCAGCAGCCGCAGCCTCAGCCTCAACAACGGCAGAAGAAGGAAAAACCAGTAGAGTCGGTAGAGATTTTATATTAAAAAATGTATTTTACCCAGTAGATTGAACTACTGGGTTTTTATGTTTACTATCCTAGATGAACACCAGAGGCAGATGATTTGCGGAAAGATTGAGGCTATGTTCTCGACACCGTCCGCAGTCGACGGAACTTGCGGACTGTTCAGTATGCCTGAACCGCTGATTAAGGACCGGGCTAATTACTTTAACGAATGTATAGAATCGGTTTATCAGCTCTTGCATGAATCCGATTCTCAAATAGGCATGTTCGAGATTGTATCGAGTCTGGACGAATATTTTGACCTCGACTTCCTTGTCAAGAACGTGTTTTCTGACGATATAATCGAGTTGATTGTTGACCAGATTTCTGACGGGTTCGAGAAGGCTAAGCGAGAAGGGCGGCTTGAACTTGACAAGTCTAGTTTGCCGCCGGGATTGAAAGAAAGAATTATTGCACGTTTGGAGAAGGGGAAATAATATGCAAAGATGCACACTTACGAAAAAAGACAGACAGGTTATTGAAGAGAACAAGCAAGAAAAGAAGAAACAACTTGCTCTGTTGAACGCTGACATGCAGAGGCTGACTGCGACGGGCCATAGCAAGATGCTTGACGAGACTCCGTTCCTGCCGACCGGGCCTAAGGCTTACCAGCTTGTCGAAACAGAACACTACAAGAAATGGATTCAGAAGATTCGTGATAGCGCTCCTGAAAAGAAGTGGGTCGGAAAGAGTTACTTCGGCATTGCGGATGAGTACACCGAGGCTTCGGAGATTGAATACGAGAAGGTTCTCGACCAGAAGGAAGCCGAAGAGATTACCGAGACCTATGTGGACGACAAGGGCCAGCAGTGTGTCAAGATTCGTGACGATTACAACCCGAACCATGCAGACGAGGTGGAAGATACCGAGTTGAGCAAGGAAGAAAGGAATGTGTTCGACTTTGCTACCATTAAGAGCAAGGTGGTCGCCCACCTCGAATGGAACATTGACGACCTGTTCGACGACATCGAGGACGCCCTGAACGAGCTCCATGCTGACGAAAAGGATTACAAGACTCCTGAGAACCTGAGGGAAGTCGTGGAAACCATGCACAAAACCGAACAGGCAAAGATGCTTGAATACAGGCGGCAGCAGGCGGAAGCGTTGGAATACGAAAAGAAGAAAAAAATGCAATAGCACCCTTGCATTTGTATTTGAAATAAGTTATATTATGTTTTGTTATATGATTGCTCACTGTATAAACTTTAATCGAGGAGAAATCCTCAGTTAATAACAGAGTAATTTAACAGAAGGTAATAACATGACTAATAACATTGACATGAACTACGTGCCCGCTGCGGGCTCCCTCCCCCAAAATTCGACCGAACCGACACACAAGGTTGACGAGCGTGTCTGGAAAACCAGGTTGGACCAGGACCACAAGACCTATTCGGCTCAGGTCCGTATTCTTCCGAACATGAAGCGTGACGCTCAGGGAAACCTGGACTACGACAGGGTAAATCCGTCCCCGTTCCGTAAGATTATGGTCCATTATCTCCGTATTGGAAATGGTGAAAAGAAGTACTTTAAGTGCTTGAAGACTACCTACGATGGTATCAAGCAGAAGGATATCTGTCCTTTCTGCGACTGGACATTCAACCGTTGGGCTATGCTTAAAAAGGCTGCTGATGCTGGCGATGCTGCCGCTGCTGCTGAATTGAAGGTAAACCAGTTGAATCAGGCTTCAACTTCCTACGTTGCCAACACCCTTATTCGTGCTGATAACGTAAAGCCGGAATTTGATGGTGCAGTGAAGATTTGGGACCATTCCGTTAAGGTAAACGAATGGCTCGACTATCCTCGTGAACCTGAGGTTGTTGCCAAGAGAAGGTGGCGCAACGTCAAGGCGAACCGTTATGCCAAGGATTCTGAATTCGTCCCTGACGCATTCGAAATGAAGACGGCTTCCCGCTTCTACCCTGAACAGATTATTGGCGGACGTGACTTCATTGTCACTTGCCAGGAATCCAGCAAGGAAATCGACGGTAAGCCAATCAACAGCTACGATAACAGTAAGTTTGTTGACCAGCCGAGCAACTTGGCTAACACACAAGACGAAGTCTATGCAATCCTTAGTCAGTGTGTGGACCTTGATGAATACCAGAAGGAAGACCTCGCTCCTGACTATAAGACAGCTCAAAAAATGTTGAATGATTGGTTGGTGTCACAGAGTGGTAACGCTGCTGTTGGCGGTGCTGACGACATCACTCCGAACACGTCTGCTCCTGCAGCACGTCCGAATCCGAATGGTAACTATGCTGGTGCCGCTGCTGGCTTTGCCGCTAACGCTCAGCCGCAACAGCCTGCACAGACTCCGTTCGTGACTCCTCCGACCATCAATCCTGCTGCTAACGCTCAGCCGCAACAGAATGCTCCTGTTCAGCCGTCTTTGAATGGACTGGGTGGCGCTCCGATTGCTCAGCCGACTGTTGTATCTCCGGCCCAGCCTCAGTTAAACGCTGCAGCACAGCCGCAGATGACTGCACCTGTTCAGGCGTCCGCTCCTGTACAGCCGCAGTTTAACGCTCCGGCCCAACCGCAGTTCAACACCCCTGCACAACCGCAGTTCAATGCTCCGGCACAGCCGCAGCTCAACGCTGCCGCTCAACCGCAGATGACTGCCCCGGCACAGTCGCCATTTGCAGCTCAAGGTCAGACTCCGGCCATGCAGCAGAATGCACCAGCATTCAAGGATGATGACCTTCCGTTCTAATTACCAAAGAGAGAGAAAGTGGTGAGAGGCGTGCCGAAAGGCACGTCTTTTTTGTTAGAATAATGTATTTTAATGTAGAAAGTAAACTAATGGAAGTTATATGATACTTTTTGATACAAATTCTCCGGCTCTTCGTTATGCGGCATCGCTTATCGCTGGCGTGGAAACTGCTGATGAACCCGTTAAGGTGGTTGTCGGCAAAAAAGAGGTGTATTTCACTCTGAAATGCGGTCTTAAAATCAAGACTCCGATATGGGTTGGCGACTACGATGTGTCTGACTTCGATGACTGCAACGAGTTTTACTTTAATGCCCGTTTCCTTGGTAAGGCGCTCAACACCTGCATTAACAGCGAACAGATTGCACTCATGCGACAGGGCGATACCATCCATGTTGCTGGATTCTTGAAGGCACCTGATGTCTCCGACCTTACTGTGAAAAAGGGCGAAGATGAAGCGGCTGGCACAGAAGTCGCTTCGGTGGAAGAAGCCGAGCCGATATTCTCGTACGAAGCTGAAATGGTTAATGTGGAACCGTTCGACGAAGCTGTGTTCGGCGAATCTAGTGCCACATTTGACATGGAACAGGGTGACATGGTTGAACTGTTTAGCCTCAGCGATTTCTTTGCCGACGTAGACATCTGCAGAAAGTCCGGGGTGGTTTCGTTCCGTGTCGGTAACGACGATATGTCTGTGGTTACTCGTTACAACATGAGTAATGCCGGAAACTCTAAGAATACCCCGAACTTTGCCTTTAATGTGAGCAAGTCTACTATGAAGCTGCTGTCCTTTATTGGTGTGGGAACAGTGACTATCGACTACGACGAAAAGTCTCAATCAATCACGGCTAGCGACGGTACAATCACAGTGGTTGCCAATGTCGGTCCGAGCAAGTATGAAACCTTGGTTTTCAAGGATGGCGAAACCAAGTTTATTACCCCAGGTACGACATTTGATGAAGCTATCCCGAAGCTTTGCGAGAACCTCGCCGCTACCAACAAGGACGACGTGCTGACGTTTGAATACATCGGTCCTCGCAATATCGGCATCACTTGGAAGGAAAAGTACGGTGAAATCTTCAAAATGGTTTCAGTTGGCGAAGCTAAGGAATTTGCCCCTTTCTCCGTTAAGTGCCGTATCATGAACATCCTTCTGGGCAGCATCCACGACAGTTCCGTTATTTTTGCGGAAACTGCGGCAGGAAAGCAGGTTGCCTTGTGTTCGAATGACAGGTACCAGCGAAAGGTTATTTTTTAACCAGATTGGTAGCTAGATAGATTCTTTTTTAAGACCCCTTGCAAAAGGGGTCTTTTCGTACTATATTTTATTATTAAAAAAGAGGTCTCATATGGGCGTCGTACGAATTAGCCAAGAATACTTCAATGTATTGAAGACAATTAACTCAATGATGAAAATGAAAGCTGGCCTTATCTTCAAAGGTAAGGGTAGCGATGGACAGTATACCGGGAAATACTACTTCAATGGTATTTGCGACAGTGCGATGGTGCATGTTATCGCCAATGAAAACGACGTTTGCTTCGACGAACCTCGTCTGCAGATTTCCTCTCTCCCGGACTTCATCAAGTATGCCGAAGCTACGGGTTTCCCGAAATGTGAAATCAAGGTTGCCCGTGAAAAGACTATCCGTGGATTGGACTATGACAACATCATTTTCGTTGGTAAGGACAAGGATGCTCGTATCGGCGTGGCCGACGATTCTGTGTATGCCGACAAAAAGTACATGAAAATCTTCAACGAACAGTTGAAGCTTGTCGCTCGTCTTGGTTTCAATGCGGAAATCCTACGCAGTATCGTGAAGGATATTAAGTTGATTGCTAGCTGCAAGGCTCTTTCGATTACGGTCACCAACGACTTGCAATGCTGCATGCTAATCAAGGGTAGCGGAACCCAGCAAATCACCAGAAAGATTGACGAGCACTGCTTCTTTGTCGAAGACGAGGCCGAATGCCTTGACACATTTGCTGGCGGAAGACAGAGATTGTTCCCGTCGGGTTCTCTCCGTTTCATGGACACCATCGGTGGTGATGTGAACATTGAACTTCGCCGTTTCAAGAATAGCGCAAACGACCTTATGACCATGAAGGGTTATATAGTGAAGCCAGGTGCCCTCCTGGACCCGAAGAATACGGAGAAGGATGCTCCACGAAGCGAGATTAACATTGTCGTGGCGAGCTCTGAATTTAGCGTAAAAATCGTATCTAACGTGGACTACTTTGCATAATGTATGATTTTAGGGACATTCCTGATGCAGATATGAGAAACGCAGTTGAGACTGCTTTCGGCCAGTATCACATGGTTGAAGACTTCAACTCGTTTAACTTCGTATGCCCGTATTGCGGAAATATGAATGTCAGCGAGTTCCAGAAGCCTGAGCGCAAGGCGTATGTGTACAAGGATACATGGAACTTCGTTTGCTACAAATGTCACCCGATGCACCATGTCATGTGGGAGTTCAAGGAGTCGTATCCTGAACTTTACAATAAGCTTGTTTTTACCTTGCATTGCGAGGGTAAGAAAAATCCGCAGGAGCATCACAAACGTGTTTATGTCGAGGGCGCATACCCGTTCAAAGAAGGTGAACTTGTTCCCCTTGATGACCCTAATGATGCCGATGCCCGGAAAGCGGTTGAGTTTTGCCAGAACCGCCGCATAAGAGAAAAGGTGTATAAGGATTGGTTCGTATGCAAGAGGGATAAGCGCTTCTTGGATAAGAACCCTGATGGAACCTTGAAGTTGAATGCTTATGGTCTTCCTACTGGGAACGAGTATGGAAACCGTTTGATTATTCCATACTACCGTTTTGGTGGTTCATGGATTCAGTTCGATGCCAGAGATTTGAACGAGCAATCGAAGATGCGCTATCGAAACTATGCGGGCGCTAAGCGTGAGTTGTACAATGGCGATTTTCTACATTTCAACAGGCCGTTCTTTATGCTTGAAGGCGCAATCGACTCTACATTTATCAAGAACTCGGTTGCTGTCGGTGGTTTGAAACATTTCAAGAGCTTTGTCGAGTCAAACCCGAACTTCAAAGAGTACAAGGAAAACGGGGTCATCATATTCGATGCTGACGAGGCTGGTATTGATGACCTTCGTACGGTTATGAATATGGGGTTCAGGTGGTTCGACTGGTCAAAATTCCGCAATGACAACCCTCAGTCAAAGGGCTTCGGCGGCAAGGTGAAGGATATCAACGAGGCTGTTCTAAATTGCTCCGAATTCAAGATGACAGCAGACGGCTGTGTAGACCCTGAATTTATCATGGCCCACACATACAGTGCCGAAGCTGGAATTATGATGTTGAATCTGAAGTACGGTCGCCCTAAGAAGCGTTAAGCTTGTCGTTGTGGTCCTTGGCGTAGGCGTTATCCCAGTTGCTGTCGTCAGTCAGGTTGGTATTGTCAAGGCCAACCTCTATTTTTGGTAGCAGCTGAGTCAGGTCCATGTTTTCCGAATCGAACATCGACAACTTAGGGTCTTTCTGGCTGATTTCAAGGTGGATGCACGGGTCCACTTCTTTTGGACCAAAGCCCTTTGGAGCATAGTAATCCATCAGAAGGGTCTGATATGTATTGTCCTGTTTTCCGTTCGGGCTGTTCTTGTAAGGTTCGGATGACATGTAGCAGATTGAAGAGAATTTTTTCATCTGTGCTTCCGTAACCTTTGGGAACTTCGCATAGCATACGCTAGTCGCAATATCGACACATTGGGAAATGCTCGGGTCCTTCGTATGGTTGGAGACTGGGTTTTCGTACCCCAATGCCTTGCACTTTGCTATCATTGCGTTCAGTGCAGCCTTTGCGCCTGCAGAACCGGGAGGGAAGGGGCCCTTGGCATAGGACTGTACATAGACGGGCTTGCCGAGACGGTCGGTGACTATTGAGCCGTCCTTTGCAATCTTCGGTTCGAGACCGTCATTTCCCTTTCCATAAAACTTGTACCAGATGCGAGCGTACTCGTCATTTACCGCTCGTCCCCGTGAACCGTATGCGACGGTTGGCTGGCCACTCTTTTGCAGGCTATTGAACATGATGGTAGCCTGTTTTTCTGGACTGCGGTAAAGCGAAGTTACCATCACATATTTTACACCAGCCAGACGGGCGAGGTAAGTAATCACGTTCTTAGTCCTTGTTGACATCTCGCCTTCGCTAGCCTTGTTGTCTATGGTAACGTCGGTTGCCGGGGGCAAACTGGATGCGACGTTTTCGTGGACAAGGATTCTTGCGTTGACAAGGCCTTTCAGGTTACGTGAAATCATGTTGATTCGCTTGCAGCGGTTGTCGATACGAGACAGGTCTGTTCCGTACTCCGGCGCCCTAAATCCTACATACTTGTAAATGAGGTTTGCTTCGTCGCAACGGCGTTTTCTCATATCCATGTCGAGTGATTCCGGGTTTGTTCCGTATGTCAGTCGAGAAAGGATGTCTGCAATGTAAGTAAAATATAAGTTAGCGAGTTTTTCGTCACGAGGAACACCTTCAACGGTAATCGACCTCGTGGTGTTCTTGTCTTGGGTGACTACGGTTCCGTTAAGGATGTACCTGTCCCCTTTGAGCGGAACTATCGAGATTGGTTTTGAGTAGCCTAGATGGTAATACATTCCAGTTCGTAGGCAATAGCTCAAAAATGCTGACGTAGCAAAGTTTCCACTCACGTCGCAAGCGAAACCCGCAGTCTTTAAGTAGCTGACCAAAGCGGTTTTAACGCAATCAGGACAAGAGTTGTGGCTTAGCATGCCCCAATGATAATAAGGCCAGTTCTGGTTGTAGACAATCGGGCCCCACACAGCCATTTGAACATAGCGGTAAAACGAGAATCTAATCTGTGATTCAGTCAGGCTAAGGTTTTTAACATCGCTGTCAAGGTCTTTGTAACTCTTTCCGGCGACAACGGCATTGGATGCCTTCATGATAAGCTCGAACTGCTCTTCCTGAATGCCGCCCTTTACATCACCTTGCGGCTCGCCGTTCTCGTCAACGGTAACTACCGCAAAAATCTTTTTGAGAACCATCTCACGGGTGCTGCCTCCGATGTCGAGAGGGATACCTGCACCGATGTATAGGCTTCCTTCCGAGTCGTAGATTGTCGGACTCTTCTTAATCTCATGGTCGTATAGGAACGACCAGTCGGGCATGAAGTGTCCTCTACGGAAGCATGAACCCATGCTGATAGGAAGTCCGCCCAATCCAATCAGGAGAGGCGGAAGAATGTCGATGTCATACGGATTTATTCCCATTGCGGCAGCGTTCGCTGTATACATGCTTTCTGCAGAGGCGCCGACCGGGGCGAAAACTCCACTGGCGGAGATACCTGCCTGCAAAGTATCTGTCTTTGACTTGGTACAAGTAAGGAAGCCATCAAGCTTGTTGATGATTTCTTCCAATTTAGTTGTCATCACGCCATAGGACTCGTTTCCAAGGAAATCCTTAATCATATCGGAGATTGCGGATGCGAGTGCGCTCATGCGTCGCTTGTTGTAATCTGGAACCGAATCTCGTTGCCACGGGGTTAGCCCGTTGTTTTCGTCGTCGATGTCATAGAAGCCATACTTATTCAGAATCGAGTAAAATGCCCCTTCCCTGTCGGTAGTCTGTGCGGCAGCATCGTCGATAGCTGTTTTAAGCTCCCCTGTGTAGTGACCTGAAATCATTTCTTCTTTCCTCTGAGGTGGACGATTACGCTTCCGTTCTCGCCATTGTTCTTTCCGCTGTGACCCTTTCCAACGAAAGTATAGTCCATCTGCTTGCCGTCATGCATGAATGTAAGCGTGACATTCTTTTCGATAAACCCTGTGCCATTGCATGCCGTGCATTTTTCCTGTGGTTCCAAACCACGTCCGTTGCAGTATTTGCAGGCAAGGACTACATCGTGCAATCCATCTTCCCTGCGTTCGACCGTGCGGACTTTTCCGATACCGTTGCAGTGGGTGCATTTTCTGAACCTGCTGGCGCCCGTTCCAGAGCAGTTGTAGCAAAGGCACTTTCGGACATACTTTACTGTAATCTCGCCGGGACAAAACAGCTTTTCGTCGCTGAGTCTGATAGTTCTGGTTACATTCCTTCCTCTTTTCTGGTATTTTTTGTCTACGGGCTTCTTATGGAAGTTCTTGCAGATGTTGCATTCACCGAAGAGCTTTGACCATAGGGTGAAATCTGCGTTGTTCTGGTGTTCCTTGTCGTATTTCTTGCGGAGTTCTTCGGTTTTTATAAGATTGTATGCCTCGGTGATTTCCGCCATCTTGTCGGAAGTGTCGGTTCTCGAGTGGTCAGGGTGAAACTGTATCGCCAACTTGCGGTACGCCGCTTTCACCTGTTCGTCGGTGCATTCTGGTTCTACATTTAATACGCTGTATGGGTTCATTTTGTGCCTCTTTTTCACTCAATAGTTTATATTGCTTGCGGGAATTCATGCCACTACATTATAAACTATGATAGAATAATGTCGGATGGACTATGGATACAAAATTTATCGTAGAATCTGTGGGAAAACGCAAGAGAGTCAAGATTAAGAAAGGTGGGACTCCTAAGTTTGAACCTACTGTTGGTTTTGGTTCCCGTAAATTCATTGGTGCGTACACTCCTGGAAGAGCGTATGGTCCCGCATTCCCGATGGGATTTGGCTGGGGAGAAATGTCAAGCGTCCCTGGTGGTGCTTGCGGGGACGGTTCGCCTGCCGGAGATGCTTCTGGCGCTATGGAAGCTGCTGAGGGAGTCAAGAACGAAGACGAAGACTTGATGATTAGCGACAAAGACAAGCTCATTTATGCTCTCCGTGGAATCATCGAGAACGCAAAGGTTGCCTATGAAGCAGTGACCGGGCTGCCGTATGACGAGAAGGACGACGTTACCGAGAAGGATGACGGTGCCGAGGAAAATGGCGAGGAGTCCGACGAAAATAAAAATGAAGAAACTGATGACGACGGTCCTGCCGACGAAGGCAGTGACGATAACTAAGTGGTAGGGTTATGGAAATAAACGGCGACCTACAAGACACTCTGGATAGAGTTTACCAGAAAACGCTGATGTGCGTTCCAGAAGAGGTTACGTCTATTATGGATGGCCTTACTCGTAAATTTATTAATGATTTTATACGGGTCTTCCGTGGGAGTAGTCTTGGGAATGTTCAGCTAAATGACGTTGATGATGAACAGGGTCGCCAAAAAGTCATAAGTCTCTTTCAGGAAATCCAAGAAGACTTACGTAAAACCCGTGTGAACTATGCGGACATGTCTAGTCTGTCCAGTGATTTGCATACACTCCGCATGTATATAGATGGAAGGGAGGACTGGGGCCATAGAGTACAGAACGCACTATATAATGTTCGGAACATGGCTGACACAAATGAGGAGGCGGCTGATGTTCTGCGTCAGGCATCCGAGAAGTATCAAGCAACAGAGGCGTTCCAGAAGCCTACTAATGAGATATACCACGATAAAAAACGTGAAGACATAAGACAGTATTTCTTGGATAACGGTATTATAGAGGAAGTCGAAGATGACGATGGTGATAAGGCTGATGAAATCGTCGCAGATGCGATGATGCAGCGCCCATCGGAAGTCGAAAAATTGATGACAATATTGTTTCCTCTTGTCGAACAGGCACAGGCCGCCAATCAGATGGATGACTGCCTATGGGCGGCTAATCTTGCGAAGTCCGGCGCTCTAATTGCCAAGTCGCTTAAAGGGGATGGGGTCGATATTACTCCACCTAACCCGATTGGACTTGCTGCGGATGAATGCCGTAAGGTTTATAGGTTGTGTTCATCTACCTATAAGTTCTTGGAAGCCAACTTGAATACGGATGATACTACCTCGATGGAATACACAGCCGACCCGTACATGAAGACTTTCCTGTATGATATGATTAGCGCTGGTAAAGTATCGAAGGACAAGGATAATTCGATAAAAATTGAGGACATTGACAGTATAACCCCGGAAGACATCATCAGTCTTTACAAGAAAGTCAAAACAGCTTTGTTTAGGCTTGGGCCTGATAACTCCGATGAAGATGTCCCAGTGCAGTTTGCCGATGGATTTGATAGAAACATCAAAATCTTGAAAAGCTATATTGATTTTATTTTGAGTGACGAACTTAACCCTGTGGTAAGTAAGGAGACTGCCGCAGCTAATGATGCAAAGGCAAATGGCAAGCCTGCGAGCAAGATTTCTATCAAACTTGTACGAAAGAATCTGGTCGGGGCGTACATATTGATAACTGCGGTGCATGATACATTTAATGGTTGTATCATGCGTTATGAAAAGGAAACCGTCGTTATTGATGAGGATAGAAAAATACCTTCCTATGATTCGTTCAATGCCAGTATCTCCAAGAAATGTGATAAGGAGAGTGGTGAATTTCCTGGTTTCGACATCAGTGCAAGCGATATATTCAACCTTAGGGTGATGTTCTCGACAAGAAAGCCGTATTTCCCGTTTGAATTTGTCATATACGAGCATCCGAACTTGTACACTAGGATGTGTCAATACAGACGGGGTTACATGCAACACACCGCAGCAAATGCGATGAATAAGTGTATCCAGAATAATAAGCAGGTGCAGCATATATTTAATGATTTCGCCCAAGATTTTAACGAGGATATGGGCGGAGTCGCACGAATCGACCCTAAAACCGAGAAACTGAACGTATCGAGCTTGATAAATGTACCCAGCTTCGCCGAGGTGTTCAATAAGATATCTTCGGGAATTGTGTATTCTACCGAGCGTGATGTTAACGACAAGGAAACTGAGTATAAGCTGTGGGCGATGCTGAAACAGCTCGCCGACAATCCTCCAGAAACGTTGCCAAAAGAGTCCAAGCATGAATTCATAAATGCTGCCCATACACTGGAAGATATAAGGTTCAGACTGGAACTTGCAATATCTGCTGGTGTAGTTTCGTCAGATAAGAGAGGAATGCATTTTTCGGGAAACTTCGGCAAGGTCGAAAATGGCAGGAATATTCAGGCTCAACGCACAAGGCAAGTCATGAATATTTTATTGAAATTTGTCAACGGGTTGCTGTTCACGAATACAAACGAGGCTTTGTATAATGTAGGTTATAAGAGACCGATGAATATGCAACTTGTGTTGCCTTATTTACGTTTGATTAGGGACATCGCTGTTGAATACAATGTTGCAGTAAAGAGGAATAATGCAACTGCATTGGGATTCGCATGTGATGCATCGACACAAATTATAGCAGCAGTGAACATGTATGACGGGGAGTAAAAAATGTCAGCTAGATTGGAACTTTACAAGTATACAGGAAAAGACGGGGATTTCGGAACGCATGTCGAAAGCCTCGGGCTCAAACGTATTGATACATGCGTTCCGTCAGTTTACTCTGATGAACATTTGAACGGCGAGACTAAACCGTCGGATGATGCAAGCGACAGTGCGACGTACTGTATTTACAGGCCGGACGACCCTGAATGCAAGGCGTATTCGTTCGAGTGTGTCTTTAAGCTCGTTTTGAAAGACCCGCCTGACGTTCAGTTGAGTAACGTACGTCTGTATCCAGTCGGACCTCGACCAGAGGAGCCAGATACCGCTAGGTTGTATATAGGAAACTCCGTGGATTATCATCAGCCGACTAACACGAAGTCTGTAATTGCCGTGAACGACATCTGGAATTACAGCAAGGAGCACCCGTTCTATTTGACGGTGGCTGGAAATAGCGGTCAGATGCTCGACTATCGCCTGACGACCACTTCGTATAATGTCGAGTGGAAGGACTACGGTTACGGAAACGTGATGGTCATGAATGGCGTGCGCCAACCGATGATACCTATTCCGAACAAGCAGGATGGTAACCCTGTCAGGGTTACGTTCTTCAATCACACCTTTATGCCTACCGAAGCCGACTTTATCAGGTTTGTCGACCCGAGTACTGGTATAGACCTTACGAACGACCCTGAATTTGTCGTTGACCGTGGCGTTGCCGAGAATAGCGTGCAGTATGTGACGATTTCGGTTGATGTGAAGTTTATGTTGGCTCACCCGAATGGAATCGTCTACCATATTCCTAATTTCCCGCCAACGACAGGCTACTTTATCTCATGGGCATTGCTGCCTTCACAGGCTGAACCCGGTGGAAAGGTTACCGACAAGCTGATTGAAACTGTCGATGTGCAAGTCAAGTGTGGCCCACATGGTCATCCTGAATATTATCTGAATGGTGCAAGGAAGCCTATGCTGACTCTTGCGCCGGGTGTAATCTACCATTTCATCAACCATGACGGCTCCCGTTTCCCGATGAGGTTCATCAAGGATTGCCGAATCCCGAATGCCGCCGATGTGAATAACATAGCGGTTGATGGTGTAACCGTGCTAAATGGCGGAACTGACCAAGAGGAAATCTTCGTTGACCCGGAAATCACGTTGAAGCACGGCGCCTGTATCAATGCGTACGAGGCTGTTTGCGAGTTGAATGTCGGAAATTCGGTGTTTGTCCATCCGATTTGCATGGTAGGAAACTACAATATATGCCGTCCGATGGGGTCTATCTACAATCCGATGCTTGCTGGGGAGACGGATTATGTCTACTTGCAGCTCGAAATCGACGGAAAGACTAAGCCGGGGTACTGTGTACCTGATATTAAGATAGAATATGACGAAAACTAATTTTTAACAGTTGATTAAATCCTATAAACTATGTGTATAATGAATCGTTTTACGAGGAAGAAAATGTCTAACGAAAAAGAACAGAAACCAACGGTGCTTGAAGCAAACATGGCCTTTGATGCTTCGCCCGCTCTTTTCGAGTCAATTATGAATGAAGGTCCTATCCAGTACGGCCCGGAAGACTCTGGTATTGACATGATTACTACCCCAGAAGGTGATGAGGTTGTAGACCCTCGTTCCATTATGGATGTCAATGTTGATTCTCCTGTGCAGTCTGGTGCTGTATTTAATTCGGACATTGACCCGATTTCTGATGAAGAAGGCGACCAGTACATGGACCAGTTCCGTGAATACATCGAGAACGTCCATAAGCAATCAGTCGATGACGAGGATATCGAAGTTGGCGGTGCACTTATCCAGATGCTGAATGACAGTAGGCAGGATATTGGCGGCTACATCAGCGAACAGATTAAGGAAGCTTCTGCTCGTCTCAGTCAGCAGAATAACAACCCGGCCCAGCCGAACGGTGTTGCCGCTGATATGACTGGCGATGACCGTATCCCGGCAAACGACGGTGGCCTTGATTCTGGTCTCGAACCTGACCTGGGCGGTACACCTGACCTAGGTGATGATGGTCTGAAGGAGATTGACTCCACGACTCATCTGACCCCGGAGGAAGATACTGGCGCAGACCTTGGTGGATTGCCGTCCGACACGGACCTTGGCCTCGGTGGTCTCGATGCTGGCAGTGAAGCTCCTGCAGAACCTGCACTTGACGCTCCGGCTGAACCGTCTCTTGGTGAAGAAACTCCGGCTGAACCTGAAACGGGTAGCGAACCGTCTGGCGAAGACAACTATGACCCGTTCAGCGACCTAGACCTTGGCGATGGCGAAGGTGATGGTGCATCCGAAGAATCCGCTCCGGCTAGTGAGGAACCTGCTTCTGGCGATGAACCTGCTTCTGGCGATGAACCTGCTACCGACGAGGAACCTGCTCCGATTGGCGATGAACCGTCTGCCTCTGAGGATGAACCAGCTCCTGTCGATGAAGCTCCTGCTTCCGACGACGAGGAAAAGAAGGATAAGCCGTTGACGGAATCTATTTATTCGAAGGAGTTTCTCGCTCGTCTCGAATCTGTTGACAGAGCCTATGACCGAATAGTCAAACACCGTGAGGCCAAGGCTAAGTGTGAAGCTATCGTTAAAGCAGCCAATAATAAGATGCTTGCCGAAGCCGCTAATCAGCAGAATCTCAAGGCTCAATGCGAAGCTATCGTCGGAGCTTACCGTGCAGCAACGAATCAGAACACGCTGAAAGCCAAGCTGGAATCTATTGTTGACAAGTACAACAATCAGAAGATGGTGGCTGAATCTGTTGCGGCTACTCAGAACAAGGCAGTTCTTGAAAGCGAGAACCGTCTAAGTAAAATGAAGGCTCAGTGTGAATCTATCGTTAATAACTTCCGTAAGGCGGAATATACTGCCAATGCGGCAAGAGCAATTATCGATAACTATAAGCAGCAACTGGTTTAACTAGGACTGTGATAAATTCTTGAAGACGGCGTATATATTTACGCCGTCTTTTTTATGGTCGGGATTTCGTACCAGATTATAAACTATTTTGTGAAATAAAGGCAGTTCATTATGGCAACTAACATATCTCGAAAATACACTAATATATCGTATGATGACATCAGGGACAACCTGTTGACCATCTTTAAGGCGAAGGGCGGCAAGTTGGCTGATTTTAGTACGTCGTCATACGGAAGAATGATGATTGAACTTTTCTCGGGTGTTGCTGACCTTATGGCATATTACGGAGAAAGTTCTTTCAATAACGCATTCCTGGAAACTGCCTACAACACGCCAGCAATTTACGCTGGTGCAAGAATGCTTGGTTACAGCATTCGTAGACCCGTCCCGGCAAAAGCTGCGTTTGCCATACAGACTAAGAAGACTGGTGTTTACGGAAAGATTAAAATCTTCATACCTATGGGTACCCAGTTCAGTATTGGAAGCAGTATCATTACTGCTGTCAGCGACTCCGAATGGGAATATGACCGTAACAACGACCCTAATGAAACTGGCTTGCTGAAACTTGTATCTGGAAACTGTGTATGTGCAGAAGGATATTTTAAGGAAACGGTCTTTGTGTCAAACGGTAGTCAGAACCAAACATTCTACCTAGTCGATAATGGATTTAGCGACTATTTCGGCGAGAATGACCCTAACTATTCCGATGATTACAAGTTTGAAAGCAGAAAGAACACGTTCACCAGTGTCACGACAGATGCGTCCCTTGTAGATAACTTTGACAGTACGGATGCCATCAATGGCAACATCTATTGGAGAATTTCTCGTAGAGGCTTTATTGACCCTGCGCTTGAAAACAAGGTGAATGATATCGAGGCGTTTGTCGAAGGTGAAAACTCGACGACAAACTATACGGTCTTGCTTGAAACGGCAAACGACGGAAGCGTTCAGGTCAGGTTTGGCGACGGTTTGAAATCCGCCATCCCTTACGGTGAAGTGAAGGTTCACTATTTCTACACCAACGGCGAAAGGGGAAACCTCATCAACGTTGTTGGAACTAAAATCACGCCGTACAAGTCTAACATTCATATCCGTAACGAGTATGAAAATGAATCGGATATCAAGCTGGATGACCTTAGCTTTGCTTTGACGAGCGATGTGCGGGGTGGTCTTGATATTGAAAGTATCGACTCCATCAAGAACAATGCCCCGTCAATCTATGCCACTTTGGATAGGTTGGTGAACAAGCTGAGTTACCAGATATTCCTCAGTAGGTATGCCGACATCAAGTATGCAACCGCATTTGGTGAAGATATTTTGAATACGAAGCTTCCAGACGGAACGCTTGACATCAAGTACATGAACCAGGTCAGGTTCACTGCCATCAAGGACCTTTACAGGTTGAAAGACGACAAGTATTATCCGACGGCTCCTGACGAATATTTCCTTTCGGGATTCAAGGTCAATGGCTTGATGTATATCTGGCAGTACGATAACCAGAAGATGCCTAACAAGAGTTGTGCATACAAGTTTAGGGATGCTATGGAAGCAGCTGTTCAGAATGTTGCTGAGGCTTTGGCGGCTGATAAGGATTCAACACATGATGTTGATTATTACCGCCAGTTAGTGGTACGTGGTATTCCTAATACCCAGTCATTCCAAGATATCATCACTCTACCGTATGTTGACACTGTGTTCGGTGCGAAGGTTACCCCGTATGACTTTGTCGAGGTTGGAAGCGAAATCGACAGCATCATGAGGGCCCTAAACCGTCGTGGCATGATTACGGTTGGTGCTGGATACCACATGTATGTGTACCCGGTTGTCCATAACTACAACATCAAGCTTGAACTTATACTTTATCGTGGAAACAATTTCAGCGACATTAAGGAAAAGCTGAAATACACGGTATACAAGTATCTCAAGGATAACACCGATTTCAAGACGGGAATTTACAGGTCAAGGATTGCATCCTTGATACATACCTTCCCTGAGGTTGCTGGCGTGAACGTCACGTTTGAGGCGGCTAACGATATGTATGCCGACTTGGATTTGACCGAGTTGACATGGATGGGAGATGCAACCAGCGAGTACATCACTTCTGGTTCAATCAACAAGAATGGATTTGACATCACTCTTGGCTACACTCATCATGCTCCTGGACATAGTTCATATACGGAAAACCTTACTTTCCCTGTTCCTTCCCAGATGGAAATGGCTGGTTTGATAACGGCTTACTACAAGCAGTACCTTGCCAAGGCCGTAGACGGGAAATATGTAATCAGGGACGGAATCAACGAGGATGACGTAGATAAGTTTGTTGCTTATATTTGGGACCTGTTGATGCAATCCATGTTCAAGTCTATCTATGCTATCTACAAGGATACTCGTGGAACGGGTAACGTGGAACAGGCAAACAGGTACTATGACGTGATTACTGCCATAAAGGGATGGAGTGTCACGAAGGAAAACAACTTGGCGTTTATTGACACCGATGTTATAACTTCCATGTCGGAAAAGAACGGAAACTTCATGTATGACTACATCCGTTACGGATTGGAGTATGTGAAGCTGGTCCGAAACATTCTGTTGTATAAGGTTGCAAAGAGCCTTATCGACAAGGATGGCAACATTACGAACTATTCTATGGATAACGAAATTGTCCAGTGCGAAATACATCCCGAGGACATCACGATTTCCTATGACAGGGAAATCTAAGGGGCGATAATGGCAAAGAATCCTATTGCAGTAAATGATGGCGGTTTGTTCCGCTTCGTAGATTTCATGAACTATGTCCCCGACTTCTTGAAGGAGGAAGAGGATGTTATTACCCTTATGCAGTTGTTTAGTGATTACCTGAACAACGCTTACAGAAACCTTGAAAATTCTACCAGATTTACGTTCAACTATTTTGCTACCGAGAGTACGGCAAAGGCAGTGCAGGCACGTATCGAAGAATTCGTTAAGAAGTTGTCTGCGTGTGACAATAACAACCTGTATGTGTACTACCTCTCGTTGCCTAGAACTAACGCTACTTACAATACGACGAATGCCTTGAAGTACATCAAGAATAATGTCTACTATGAGGGTGAGTTCAGCGAAACTATTCCGTTGGATGTGTTCAGGAATGCAATGAGCGGCAATAGCGCTGGTGACCCATCGAACGACGGGGATGTTATCTACATTCAGTTCAAGGACAACAGCGTCTATCCGTATTACATCAACAAGGCGGACAACCTCTTGGTTCTTGACCCGCAGAGAAATTCGCAGGACCCGTTTAAGAATACAATCAATACGATGATGAACGGTGCTCCCCGCATGATTAAATTTATCCCGAAGGATGTGAGCGAGGTGGTTGTTTCGTTCGTCGGGCAGATTAACAACGCCAATGTGTACAGCATCAAGTTTGATGTTACCATTGACGAAGTTGAGAACGCTCCTACGAAGTACAGAGAGGAAATCGGGCGAGATACGATTGATGTTGACCTGTACAAATATCTTGAAAATACGAATTTTGTATGGGTTGATAGCGCTGACCATAGCCCGATTTTTGCATGGAACGGCGATACTCCGACAGGAATCTTCTATTTCAAGGACTTGTATGAGTTTGTAAACGGAAAGGACTCGTATATCTATCAGGAATATAGGATAGAAAAGGTAGAGTTTATCGAGGACGAGGATAATTCGAATCAAGCCAAATATGCTTACCTAACGCTATCCAATGTTGTTAATCTCAACGTTGGAGACACGTTTATGATTGAGAGCCATGAGGTTGTCGGCACTAGCGGAGTCAAAGATGTTACTCTGTCTGGCGCATATACGCTTGAAACTGAACCTTGTGGAAATGTGTTGAAGCTGAGGATGAGGAACGTAATTGACCTGTATCCAGGTACTTCCCGGATAAAGGTGATGACTGCGGCAAACAGATTGTATAGGTACTCCGTGCAGTATTCTCATCTTGGCTACGACTATTCCAACGTCAAGGCAAAGATAGAATGGGACCATGATGCCTCCTTCAATGATGACTTGGTTTCCGTAGGCGATACGGTCTATCCGTACACGACTAGGGGCAACAGTAAGATAGGTGAACTTCGCTTCGAGAATATGTATAGTTATGCAGAAGACCCGAACGACCCCGACTACTATGTTGACGTTAGGCCGAAAAATTTTGTAGATATTCCAGAGAGCATCGATATCGAGGCAGGTAGTCACTATTACTTCGAGTATCGTTACGATGGAACGGAATCTGCGTCGTGGAAAGAAGCGTTTGATGATGTGTTTGATGCACCTACGGCAAGCTATTCTGTGTCCGAAGGACGCTCATATTTTAGAAAGCTGAAAGACAATTCCCAGTTGAAGTTCCCGTCGCTGGGAAACCGTGTGTTGATTCAAGATGTGAAATCGTTGGTTGTCGATGTGTATGCTATGGATGCCGCAATGGGTATCTATACTCCTGATGCATATGACAACGACGTTGTTATGTACAGTGATGTTGTTCCAGAGGTAGGCGATTTTTGCCTACTCGGTAAGATAGAACTTGGCGAAGAAGGTCTTGCTCGAACAACTGATGACAACTTGTATATCATCAAGGAATGCGTATTGATGGACCCTGCTGGCGCAAGGTACCATGTGTGGTTTGACAAGGCGGTTCCTGAACTTTCCAACGGCGTGTTCGAGTTTAGTTTCTTGAACAGGCCGGATGACACTTCGAGGGCTGTGTTGGGTTATATCGATGGAGAAGCCCATAAAGCCACTTGTAAATATCGCTATGATGATATATTCAGTGCGGACTACTGGATGCCGTCAGATGGCTCGTATGTATTGAAGTGTGCGTACAAGGATGAGAGCGGTGATGTGATTCATATTTCAAAATATGCCCCGAACAGAGGATATAAGACGGGTGATATGATTTACTGGCCGTTAACGAAGTCCGTATATCGTGTTGTTAAACCGATTTCTGGGACTGAAACAGAGGCCGAACTTGAAGAGAACGGTGCGATAGTCTCTTACATGTACACCGTTGCAGATATTGCAAGGAAGCCCATCTACAATGAGTATATGGAGGGTGTTTTCCGCACGTCTCAACTTGACTATGGCGAGCAAGTTGATGTTAGCAATTACACGAAGTTGAACGATGTACTCAACAGGCTGTTTATCGAAAAGGCTGATGATAACAGGCTCATCTTCGGATGGAAAGATAGAAACTTCCTCTTGAACATGTCGACTTACAACACCTCTGGAAAGGCTAGAACAGGTTTCTGCGAGTTCTATACGACGTATGATGAAAACGACATCGTGTTGAAGAATATGGAAAACTACTCCGTTGCGACTACTATTCCTGGTGAAGGCGTTGCCCTGAAAGGATTGACTAACACGATGTCAGTAACCGCTACGAGATTAGACGCTGTGGAAACCCAGAGGGGTTCATATACGGTCACGGTGATAGCGGAAAAGCATAACCTTCCAGACCAGTCTAAGGTTAGGATTAGCGGAGCAACAAGCCCGTATGAGATGTTCGACTTCAACACACCTCCGAACGAGTTTGATACGATTACTGTCATTGATAAAGATACGTTCAGATATATAAGGCATTCAGACTATGACGAACCGACCATTAGCGCTTACGGAAACGTGAGTGTAACTGGGTATCGTGATATATACAATCCGATAACTAGCATCGACTATTATCTGAATCAGCGTAGTGAGAAGTACCTGCCGGGATATCTTTACATCCACACGGCATATCCGCACGGATATTCCACTTATACGAAGGTTAGCGTTTTGAACGCTCCGGCTAATGACGGCTGGATAAACACGGCATTAGGAAACAAGCATAAAGTGGATGTCGTCGTTGATGACTACGTCTATGGAATCAAATTGGATTCAGTTCATGTTCCTCTTGTGGGAGAATGGCTTCACTACGAAGGTTCTGAACTTGAAAATTCATATTCGATGGTGTCCCCTGAAGACGGTGACGTTCTCAAAGTAGGAGATACGTTCTACAAGGTAGGCATCATGGACTGGAAGGAGCTTTCTGGCGACACTATTGAAACTCCGTTCTATCTGTATAGCCACCAGAACATCATGGATATCACTTCGACGAACCCGTCTAGTGCGAAGGGCGATGACAACCTGATTGAGTCTATTACCTTTGACGGAAACGATACCGTCACGGTAGTTGTCCACGACCGTATGGACTTGGTTCCAAAGAAGAGCTGCGTGTACATCACGGCGGTATACCCGTTGGAGTTCTGTGGCCGTTACGTCGTAGATACCGTCTTGACCGCTCGTATGTTTACTTACAAGGTAGTGCCGAAAAGCATCCCGGAGCTTGCTGGGTATGCCATCAACAACTGCAAGATGACTTGCACGGAAGGAAAATGGTTCAAGTATCTGGTAAGTGAAGTCATGGTGAACCGCAAGTCCACCTATGAAATCTTCAAGTACGGAAAGGCTATCGTAACTACAATCGAAGATAAGCCTGCGGTCAATTACGTCGAAACCGAAGTTCCTCATGGATACAAGGTAGGCACGAGAATTGTTATTTATTCCGGCGAAAAGTATGAGAATGCAGTCGTATTGAGTGTAGTGAATGAAAAGACCTTCCTGTACAAGTTTGCCAACGGAAATCCGGCGGTCGATGTGCTTGGAGGATACGTGTTCAAGGGAGTGTATGTCGCTCCGAACGGTCACCTTGATGATATCGAACCTCTTGGCTTGTATAAGCAGTACCTGAACTGTATCAATGCCGAGTATGAGTTCGAGGAGGGCGACCTTGTATTCGCTTATGACAACCTTCATGACGATATGCCGAAAAGATATATTGTCAAGAAGGGGTTGTGGACGCCTTGCTCAGAAAAGCGTATCATGAAAATAAAGAAGCTGGATGTTGACAGGTATCACAACAACGAATGGGATAACGCCAGTACCGATGAACTGATTGACGAGTATGTGTATCATCCGTACACATACCCGGAAGTCGAACGCATGATTGCGGAGGATATTGATAATGGAATAGCATCTTACATAATGCCGTTCCATGTCAGGAGTTATAACTTCTCCAGCCCGTATGTAGAAAACCTTGACACGACTGAACAGCCGGGTCCGCAGTTTAACTCGAAGCACGACTACGCTTCTGTCGCCCCGAGGATTGACATGGACGAGGCATTCAAGGGAATACCTGACATGAAGTATCCGCTGGTGGAAAAGCTGGAACGCTTAATCTATCTCAGGGATGCCAATGTCATCGATTATGACCTTATCGGATATCTCGCTAGGTTCATGGGCTATGACATCACCGATGCCAAGAACGACGTGGATTCCAACAGGATGTATGCCACGAGGGAAGCTCGGGAGAAGGCGGTTAGGGAAACCGTGTCTAACCTCCCGCAGTACTACACGCTTGGCGGCACAAAGCCTGGTCTTGAAATGCTCATGGAAACATTTGGTCTTGTCGCTGAGGTCATCACGATGTGGACGGATGTTGACCATCCCTATGATGAGCTTATCGAAGAAGGCCAGGTTGGTGTCAGAGAGGACGCTGACTATGAGCAAGGAAAGATAAGCAAGTGGGTTCCCACTCCTCACGTAAAGGTGAAGTTCCGTAGCGATGCCAACTTTGACAACGGGGTTGTCGGCGATGAAAAGTTAAGTACGTTGATAAAGAATATCAAGTGTTTTAAGCCTATCCAGGTTGTATTTGATGATTTTATCAAGTATCTCGACCTTCCGCACGGGAAAATATATGTTAAGAACGTGGAGTTCACGAATACGGGTAAGGCCGACGTGGACATGAATTACAACATTGATGATACAGAATCGGAAATGTGCGGTGATATATGGGACAAATGAGACAACATTTCCTGTATGACGCCTTGGTTGTAACAAACAAGGTTGACCCCGAAATGAGGGGAGGCGTACAGGCTAGGATAATCGGTGAAACTGATGAGATTGACGACGATGCTCAGTATTTCGTCCGTCCTGACATGACCTGTTTGAATGCGGTCCCGGAAAAGGGGTATTACCTGAAAGTGTACTTCATTGATGGGGATATACGGCAAGGTAGGTATGTAGCGGTTTCACCATCCAAGGATGGGTTCCTCGATTACAACTACACGGCCAAGAATTCATATCCAAACGTCGCTGTTTACAATCTTGGTGGCGATGGATTCATGCGGTACTACGACAGGGCTAAGCAGATGAGTACGATAGACTGCCCGAACGGGGGTCATATCGTGTGGGATGGGGAAAGCAAGATACTTGTGAGCAGTGACAAGGCTTACGCCAATGCGGGAACGGGAGCGAACAATAACGAAGGCGCCGCCGAGCATGCTGTGTTGACGGAAGCGTCAATCGACATATTCACGGCAATGCCTGTCGGGAAGGGTGTACTTAATCAGGGAAGTGAATACCTGACCATTCCGCACGTTTCTGCCAAGACGATTGAAATGTATAATAACCCAAGTGCGGACAATAAGACGAACGAACCTTCTGTAATAGTAGAGGGGGACCCGAGCGCAACATATCTTCCAATCAATGATGCTAATGGAAATAAGGTTGATGAAGTAGAATTGTCCCTTACCCGGAACTATATTTCACGTTTCGACAAGAAGATAGACAAGATTATCATCGGAATTAGCGACACCAAGACATTCCCTGAAATGGCAGATGAGTTTATGAAGGAAGGCTCGCAGTCTAGTGCCCACTATCTTGTAGGACAGATGGAGGGTGACCCGGAAATTGCAAGCGAGTCGAAAACAGGCATACTCAATAATTCAGGCTTCTTGCAGTTTGTGCAGTTAGACCAAGACGCATATTATGCCAACGGTCTCGAATATAACGATGAGGCGGCCAATAAGAATGCTGTGTCAATCGTGCTGGTTGCATCTGAAAGCACCTTCTCTAAGATTGGCTCGTATTCGGCGTACCAGAAGTCTATGGTGAAAAAGCTGATTGCTCACATCAGGGCTGTCGCCAAGGATGACACGATTCCAGTAGTCAATGCCAGCGACTTAGATGGTAAGCCATCTTTACCAAAGGTTACTGAAACATTTGAATAGAAAATGCCGAACGATGTTCGGCATTTTTGCTATATGTCCTCGTCAAATGTCTTTGCTGCCTTTTGCCTGAGTTTATCGCCGTTTACAGTGCCGCCCGTAGTCTCTGTGTTGAGTGAATCAAGTTTGGCTGCAATCTGCTGGATAATGGCTTTGTTCTTTCTCGTGCTTGGCTTCTTTAAATTTGCTTCCTGTGCATCAGTCAGTCCAAAGGTTGGTATGACGTTAATAAATTCTTCTACTTCATCATTGACATCGTCTATGTCAGCGTCTGGGTTGAAATGTTCTGTATCTGGTTTTTTCTTCGCTGTGTTCCTTCTATAATTTTTAGCGAAACGGTCTGCTTCGGCAGCCATACTCTCATCATCTTCTTCCATTGATGACTGACTGGCGTATCCTCGGGAATATGCGTTAAATAAGTTGTCATCGGTGGCTTCTGAACCGCCTTTTCCATCTGCGAATATCGAAGAAATGAAATCGTTGATACCCGTAACGAATGGCGATAGAGTGCCTTCATCGGCGATGGTTGCCTTAGATAGTTTCTCGCCGAATTGGGCCTTGATGTCTTTCAAAAGGTTGACGACTTTCGGTCCTGATGAGATAACGTTCAATATTTTATCCATTTTTGTGGCATAGGCTTTGTTATTGTCGTTGATTGTATAATTCTCGAATATAGTGTCTGGATTGAATCTTTGAAATTTATTGATTATCCAATCGATAAAATTGGAGAAATTGGATATGTCGTAGAATGTGCATATGCGCATGTCAAATAGCTTTGGAGCATATTTGGTATACGCATTTACTAATGTGCTGCCCACGTTTGATTCGGGTCGTATGTCGTCATCGGGTTGCGTATTGGGCATGTCTAGGCTGGTATCTTCGTTACGCAATATATCTTTCATTTGTGCATCGTCAATTATATCGTTTACGTCGGAAACATTGTCCGTGCCAAAGTAGTCCGTTGGCGGCTCAATTTCTTCCTCTTCTTCCCCATACTCGTTACGATTATACTTAGTATCATCGTCAGCGAAGAATGTGTCTTCTTCATCATCAAGTCTTAGTGCGCTTTCGAGGCAGACCGTGAACAATTTTGTTAGGGCGGCTGCTTCCGGCATGCCGATGCCCATTTGGGAAACGGATTCAGTAAACAGTTTGATTCGATTCTTCATGAATAGTCCTGTGTCATGTACTTAATATAGTTTATAAGTGGGCGACCTAAGGTTTGCGCCACATTATAAACTATTGTTGTATTTCAAAGACTATCGATATGGCACCGAAAAGACAGATAACTAACAAGGGACTTGAACTATTGGCTTCTTCATCTAAGGCTACTGGTCAGCACTGGTGGCTTGGATGGTACGCACTGGCGTTCGTTCCTGATGAATTGCAGGAAGACGAAAAGGAAAAGCTTGGCCCTAATATGACGAAGCTGACGGAAAACGGAGATATTATCTATAATATCTTCCAGGGCGACATGAATGGAGACGGTTACCAGACGACTAGGGCTAGTTCGAAGTTTAAGTCGGTGAACTATGACAGTAACATCAAGAAGAACTATCGATATGTGCTTGACGAGGATGGAAGAAACAATCTTGTTACATGGGTTGACGGCAAGAATGGCTTGAAGGGTGCTTGTGTTTACCCCGGCGTTAAGGTAGTTTCTTCCAGAGAAAATGATTCCATTGGGGTCGAAGCATCGAAAATTCCGTTGCCAGCACCGTTGCTCTATACTGGCGTGAAAGCGGCAGGCGAGGGCTGGTCCACAGATGGCATGAACATGTTCCTCGGTTCTGGAAATGACCGTATCGAAAATTTCTACCCGGTCGAGGATGTAGAGGATGTATCTGTCGATGGAAAGAAGGTTCCGAGGGTGTCCGCAGACTTTCGTAACTACGAAGGATATAGGAATGGACTGACGAAACTGAATGACGGAGAGCAAGGATATGACGATGCCTTGAACACTGCCGTATTCAATGATGTTGATGTCGATGGATGGTTCCCTTCTGTGAACACTTATACCCAGAACGGCGAAAGCGAGGTGGATAAAGACTATAACAAATTCTGCCGCCAGTACTGGAAAGTGCTTTCTATCTCCAACTTCAACAAGTATTGTGCCCCGGTAAACGCATCAGGTCTCCTATATGATGAAAATACGGGCTGCCGCAACATGTCAAAGGCCACGAAGTATTTCCCTATTAGTGACTACTCCGTGACAAGCACGTCTAAGACCGCAGACAATGAGTACGCAACTGGCATTAAACTTAAAGTTGACGTGAAATTGAACGGAAACGCCGAGGATGGTGCTTATTTCAAGGATGTTGAAATGGCTGATTCCGAGAATGTTGCGACACTGGACCCGAACGCACTTGAATCGGAACATGCATTGTTCAATACCCAGAAAGTTTCATTCAAATTCAATCGTATCGGTATATATGCCGTTCCGATGAGGCAGTACGGCTGTTCTGACGACAGTGGTGACATGAAGGCCCAGTACCAGATTGATACCGAGGCTGAACCTGTCCTGTTCGCCGTATACGAATGGGATTCCCCGGTCACGTTGAGCGACTCGGGCGAAGGTCTGTCTGAATTCCAGTCTGAAGTTTCCATCGACTTCTCTACTGCGATAGAGGATTCTTCTGTAATCCGTGAAAGCGCCGTGTTCTACAACCTATATGAAGACGACGCCTTCGACTGGTATAAGAACCAGCTTGTCGCAAATGCAGCTATGGGCGAAGCTATCATCAACATGCAGATTGAGATGGGCTATCTCCGTAACCAGAAGAATGCCAAGCAGGGGTGCTGCCCCAAGTCAGAAGAAATCAAGTCTGACGACAAGGTATCCACAGGCCTTAGAAACTTGGTCGATGCCAAGGATTATAATTCCAACTCGGTCAGGAACAGGCTTGCCGTAGATGAAGGCAAGGCTATTGCTGATGTGTATTCCGATAATATGCCTCACTTTGGGGGAATCGGATATCCTCAAGAAGAACCTTCGGGTCACGATATTTTTGCAAGAAAGGCAACTGATGGACAATCGGACTCATATTCAGCATTCTATGGAAACATTACATATGCTGACGGAATTGGTTCACTGGGTGATGCGGAGATTGATGGGCATGTGTATTTTGACATGACCCCAAGCAGTAACATCGAGGGTGAAGGTTATGCTGCTCGATTCGGCAATTTGTGGCTCCGTACGAAGCTGTATTATGAAATTTATTCGTTCATTAACCAGACGGGAAAAGCGTATGATTATCCAGAGGATGTTGAGTCGAATGATTACGTCGATGCAATAGGTACTGTTACTGACATGTGCGGCGAGGGTCGTGACGCAAGGGGTTATGACATGCCGTACATTACGATAACCAGGACTCCGACGGAAATTTCGACGACGGAAAATGGCATCACTAGGGTCGGCTGGTATCCGCCTGAACTGGACGAAAGGGCTGATTTCGTTGCTGAAATGGATTTGACACAAAACCCGTTCAGTAACTATGAAAGTGGTGCTGAACAGCGTACGTATCATGTTTATTATGTTGTTGAGTCTGATGACACTCGGGATTATAGCCAATATATGTTCCTGCGGACTAAGAAGCTGAAACTCCCGAAAGTACAGATGTATAACATCATAAAGCGGTACGATGGCGATACTAACTTCGCTATTCCGGCTATTCGCCAACAGTTGTCTTCTACTGGTTGGAGAATTCCGACAATGGATGACTGGAATGCGATTATTGCCAATACGACCGATGAGTCTATTGACAAGGTCAGGTCGTCATCATACTGGACAGATGATGAGGACAATCCAATCTCTGGCGGAACGGGAAGTGTTTTCCCTCTTGGTGGAGTTACGAGAGGCCGAGGTGGAACGTCTGTCTATAACGCAACGAAAGCAATCTACCTGGCTATCGACGAGGGTGATGACTACACAGGTGTTCCACATGTGGTCGAGTTTGATGGTAAGAAGTTCACGATTATCGAAAAGCCGAATTTCCCTGAGTTTGAATCAGCCGTTGAGTTTGTAGGCGTCCTTTGTGTTGCCGATGCAGTTAAGATATCCGATGGCATCCCCAAGTACAAGCTTGGTCATGACTCATACGCTCTCATGGAAGGCAGCGTCAGTGCAGGCGACCATAATCTTAATGCTGGTAAGAACAGCATTATGATGGCCTCGGCTCACTATAACGCCATCCTTAGCGGAATGGATAACAAGATTACCGACTCTCATTACAATACCGTATTGAACGGAATCAGTAACGAGTTGACGGGTGCGGTGTTCTCTGCGGTTGCTGGTTCTAACAATATTATAGGAGCGAAAGATGCCAACCCGACATGCCGTGCATTGATAGTGGCGGAACGTACGCTCGTTTATGGCAGCGTGACAAGTGCAATTTTTGCAGAAGTTAGCTCCATTGAGAGGGCATACCAGTCAAGTATCATCGGTCGTTACCTCAATGTCAAGGAGATGTACGACTCCCGAGTGATTGGCCAGTCTACAACACTTGGCCAAGCGGTATCTTATTCTGACTTGATTGCATTCTCTAGCAGCCATCTCCCTGCACTTCACATGTCCAGGGTTACGTTTGTAAACGACCACAAGGACGAGCTTCCGTCTATGTCGGATTACGACGACCGTGCGAGCGTTTGTTATAGCGATATTATCGGATATCAGTCACATTTCTGGCGTAAGTCAGGCGACGATGCGAAGGCTAACAGTGTAAATTACAGCCGTATGTCACTCACGTCGGCTGGCATAGTCAACATCCAAACGGCATATTCTGAAATATCTGCCATATATGATGGCTATTCATCTACTCAGATGCCGTATCTCAATAGCTGGTATAAGGATAGGACGCTGGATTCAGTAACCGTCAACCACAGCAGAATCAAGCTGTGTGGTTCGTCTATTACAAGTAACTATATCTACTCAGGTGACGTGAGAAGAAGTGAAATTAACTTCATGGATATATCCCTTGGATATAGCCTTGTGCAGCTTACGGAATCTGCGGAAGGGCACGTACAGCATAACCTTCAATACGGCGTGATGAAACTTTCGGAATCTAGCATTGCTCTCAGTGATTGTTCATATGTGTACGAGTCGGGTACAAGGCATGTCCTGCACTTGTCTAACATAGCCTATGGTACGTTGGTTGGTAGGTTGATTACGCTGGCTGGCGGTACAACCGAGCACCTGCACTTCAACAACCTGCACATCTACGGTTCGCTGGCTCTTGCGGCAAGCATAAACAATCAGCTAATCCTCGGCGGATTGGATGGCACTACTATTGGCCCGAATGAGAACTCGGCAAGCTCTTACATTACGGAGTTTGGCTCCTTCATCACGGGAAACAGCAAGAACTACCCGATGATATGGTCGTTGGGTGGTGTCGGCATGTATATGAACAAGATGGTTCTGGGCAACCGTGGAGTAGACGGTGCCAGGGCTCCTTCTATAAATGACGTGCTTACTGTCGTTGGAACCGAGGATAATGTCGCTACCGTTGCATGGAAACCGGGTGGAAGCGGTAATGGTGCTAACCTTATTATTATACAGGACGATGGCGTGATTGTTCCATATCGTGGAAATAATCAGTACGTTACGATATCTAGTGCCAACGTGAGTGCTATCCCCCAGCCCTGTGTTAGATACTCTGTTTTGCAGGATGGTGAGTTTACGGTATATAATAACAGGGATGATGTCGTGGCATACGACCACCCAGATATGGGTTCAGAAATTCCATTGGGTCTTCGCCCGAACGGAAGTAACAAAATAATATGGAACACATGGCATAAAATATTGGCAAACGGTATTTTTGATGGCGACTCTGAGGGGCAAGCTGCTCACATTAAAGAAATTGAAAATCCTGAAAAAAGACTTTATATTGTAACGGATAATTTGTTGGAAGGTGTCGTTTATGAGGTTACTATCAACATCCGGGCTAATGCAAGGCTTAGCGACGGTGAATCTATTATGGATGTAGATGGGACTCACGCTGGAGGTATGCTTGCACCCGGCATGGATGATAGAAGCTTCTACATATACTTCTATAACAACAACGGTGGTTCTGTTACTGCTAACCGATGGGCGGATTCAACACACTCTTCTAACCATTACATCCGTCCTACGTTTAATAGGGTTCCTACGGAAAATAAACAAGTTGCCTGGGGACCAACTGCTGGCCAGAGTATTCAGGCCCCTGTGTTGGCAACGGCTACTGCATACTTTGTGAAAATTGACGGTAAAATATATGTTATGGGGTACTAATGCTCTATCGTGTAATTTTGTCGCATAATCAAACGGAAAATATCAGAAGATTTCCTCACGACCAGCAGACCGTGTTCGTGTTTGATGCTCCTACCGCAGATGACATTAAGGAGTGCGAGGCCATTGGTTGTCGCTATGTCGTTATGCCGTCTGCGGGTCATAGGGGCATGAACAGAAACACTGGATTGCAGTATATTCTGGACACGTTCAGGCCAAGCTATGACGACTATGTTGAGTTCTTTGACGGGGACCGATATCCGACAGAATACAATATTGAACGTGTTCTTGACATCATGCGTGGCAATCATATTGACTGTATGCTGTATTCCTGTGAGCACGACAGCCGTCATCATAAGATATTCGTTCCACTGAGCGGGGCTACGTTGGTGGATACGGGTATTTTATGCAATCCCTTCTATTCCTGCGGGTTTTGCATGAGGGTCGGTGCTATTCAGGACGTTATTGCGTACAACAATGGATTCCTCTTCGAACCTAGATTCACAAGGTGGGGCAGCGAAGACCAATTTCTTGGCCTTGAATGCGACTATTTGCACCTTCGGGTCGCCATTACCGTTGAAACCTTGCTTAACGGAAGCGTAGGCGGCGATGCCGACCAGCACAGTGACTACCGAGAGGCGTTGCAGACGTATGTGGATGTGATAAGGGAACACAACCTGCCTATCCGTAACGTGCCCCGTGAGTTCGAAGTGTTGGGCGACTAGCCAAGCACCTTGATACGAGGTCAGGTTTAAAATAAAGCGGGTTATGCCCGCTTTTTTCGATATCGGTTTTAATGTCGTTATATAAACTATATGTGAAATTGAGTCCATTACAGGGATTTTAGTATGAATATGAAGCAATCTATGCTAGACACGATGACTTCTTCGGGTGGTGCGAATAGGACTGATGCCGACAGCGCCATGAAGGAACTGGCATCCTATGTATTCCCGATAACTGAAGACGATAATCCTACATCTTCTACGATTCAGAAAAGGGTTGCTGCTAAGGATGAATATGGAAACCCGGCCACACCTGTTGACTTCGCTTGGGCCGCAGCAAAATTTGGCGATATGCAAGCCGTTGACGAAAAACAGAAGTTCTTGGTGGACCTTGCGACAAGCATTGTCGGCGAGAGAAAGGATACCAGCATGTTCTTTCCGAGTCACAGCCAGAAGGAGACGGAAAGCTACGGTAATAGGTGGCATCTCGTGTCAAAGATGAAAGGAGGCCCGGAAGTTTTCGAGCTGTTCCGTACTGTTGCCGCTCCTGGATTGACTAAGCTTGGCCTTAGCTCATATTCACGTAATGCGGACGACCACGGCGAATCTTATACGGTCAGGGAAGACAATAGCGCTTTTGAAGATGTTTATGGCCAGTATTACAGCAAGCTTGAAAACAAACTGGATGCCGGATGCAAGTTTTTGAAGGGCAAATCCGATGACGAAGACGTTTTGCTTTACGGTGCATACTTGAATTACATCTTCACGGTGTTCAACAATGCGCTGACCCGTATAATGGACTCTAACGGTGAAGAAATTAACCTGGTGTCCGAATATAAGAACGATAGGGAAGCTGCATTGAAGGCTCTAATGTCGGAGTCGGCAAAAAATATCGAGTATTACATTACAGGAAACATGTCCAGAAACTCCATCGGAAGCCTTAAAAATTCGGGCTCCGTATACAACGAGGGAACTGACCGCATGAGGGTTGTTTCTGCCGAAGAGATTGAGGAGTCGGATATATCTGAATACTACGCTTATCCGCAGTATGTTATCGAGCTGCTGAAACTGAATCCACAAACATTGTCTAAATTTATTGATGTACTAAAAACTGTCGGCAATGGAAAGTATCAAAATATCGTTCAGGAGTTGTCGACTCTAACTACAAGTGCGAAAAGCCCTGACGGCAGTAAGAATCCGTCTGATAGCAAAATCCTTGACATCACACCAGCTGACCTGATTGCCATGTTGAAAGACAAGGCTGTTATTGATGAATGTATGCGTCAGCAGATAGGCGATATATTTAATAAGAAAGGTGGCAGTGACTGGGTTGGTAAACCGGGTGCTCTGGACAAGTTGATTAAAACGGGGACGGTTCAACAGGGTAATGCTGATTTGAGGGATACGAGAATAGTCGGCATTGCAACGGGTAGGTCGTATAGAGAAGCGAAGACACGTCGTGAAAACACTGGTGATGGTATTATTAAAGAAACGCATAAGGGTTTGCTGATTGCTAAGGCTACCGCAGTCGATGAGCAGGGTAAGCCTTCAGATGAACGTTCCCAGAACCCAAATTACGCCAATGACATTGACTATTCAAAGGAAATTGAAAAATCGAATAAGTACGCAGAAAATCGTGGTACCGTAAGGACAATCAAATTTACTACCCCTGACTCAGAAAATACACACGAATTTGTAGTTAACGGTACGATTGACGAACGTCTGGCTAAGTTTGACCTGAACAAGGTAGTTTCACTTAAAAATGCAGGAACTGGCACACATGAATACTTTATCGGCATTCCTCGTGGGTTGGTTTTTGCTGCAATGATAGGTGAAGATGGAAACCTCGTTCGTAATGAAAATCAGGGTACATTGTGCGCTGGCTTGAAACTGGACGGAAAGCCTTTTACGAAAAACAGTCCAGGCGACGTGTTGGACTTGCCAATCAGCAAGTATTGCACTGCGGTTGCCAAGTACGGAAAGACGGGTAGAATTCGTTTTGCATCTGAGGAATCGAATGCCTTCTATACGGATATGCTTAACACGTTGAAGAATATGAAGGCCAACTCTCAGTCGTTTAATAAAGTTATACCGACTGGGGATTCGAAGGATGAAAAGCTGAGTGTGATACGTGCCTTGATTGAGATAAAAGAGCCAGACACCGTCGATAAGCAGAAGTTGGTTGACTCTGTTAAGGCTATGCTCAATGACGGCATGGATGTTGAAACATACGACGAAAATGCTAAAAAGTTTGTCTTTGTGCCTATTCCGGCAGGACATACCTATGTAAGGTCGAAAACGCTGTTGTCGCATCTTGTAGGTATGTATAACCTCGATTCTGTAAACGGATTCGTCGATTCGGAGGACGTTCAGAGTATTCTTGAAGCGGTAGTTCCAAACAAATGGGACATAAGTCAATGGAATTATGGAAACGTTTTGAAGGCTGAACGTGCATGGCACGAACAATACGGTACGCATGAGGAAGAGGAGGTTCATTACCCGGATAATATGGGTGAAGACGCTGGTGAAGCTGACGTCTATAATCTTATCGACAATACGGGTTATGATGACAATGATTTCAGTAATAAAGATGATGGTGTCAGTAGTGAAAACGCCATCGATGCCCTTGTTGGTGATATCGGTAGCAATTATGGGGAGTTGGCACGACAAATCTATGATAATGTGTTCACTGAGCTGTTCGCAGACAAAGAGAAAGCCAGACTCGAAGGTAATAATGTTGTATACACCGCTAAGGATGCACAGTCTTTGAAAGAGAATCTTATTGAACGTTATCGTGCGGTTAAGGACGATTTCCCGGTTGATATTTCCCGTGTTATCGAGAATATCCCGTGTGACAACTTCAATAAGTTCCGTAAGATGTACAATAATGCAGTCTACACTGCGTTGCGTGACGCCCCTGCAGATACCGACACGTCTCTCCGAGTTGGCATGCTTCTTAATAATGGCAATAGTATATCCACGACCGTATCCAATACTCTTAGCCTGTTAAATCGAAAGGTAGAAGGGGACGAGTCACTTACGCCGGATGACAAGGCACTCATCCCGGCAATGGGAAGCCTGATGGTTAAGACAGCACTCGAAAAAGCAGGAGACAATAATGAGCTCAGTGCGCATTTCGACTCTGAATATTTGACATCGGTATTTGATAAAGCGTTTAAAGAAAAGTATACCGAAGCTTCCAATGATGTGAAGGAGGCTAAAAAGGCTGCTACCTCTGGTATTCCTATGACTAGACTGCAGCAGCATAGGTTTAACAAGGCTGCACGAAACTGGGCCATATATGATAAAATACAGAAGAAAATTGCTGCTGATTCAAATTATGTGAATAAGGTTGCTGAGATGGTTTCCAGCATCGGAAATGATATTCATGGGCTTAGAAGGACGAACAAACCGACTAGCACGGAAACATTCATTCCGTTTATAAAGGATACGACTAGCACGACCGAAAAAAGAGCAGGGTGGCCGCTTGTTGAATTCTGCACATATAATGTGGAAGGTAAAGACGAATCTCAATTAGCAAGAATGTTGGACCCGGCGTTTGCGAATGCAAGTATATATAATATGATGGACCGCTTGCTGGGCTCAGTTCCACAAAATTGTTTGACTCTTGATTATGACGTGGATAAGTACGGCTATACTCCCGTTGATGTGAAGTCGATGGAGGTGTTGAAACAGAACGAAAACCAAGCGATTGCTTCGTATCTCAATACTGCAAAGAACAATAAAGGCTCCTGCCGATATGCTATTGATAAAGTCAATAACATATACGCTCATCAATCTAACAATGATGCCGTAAAAATGTTCGCCTCTGAAAACGGAAGTGGCAATAAGTCACCTTATGCTTATAATAACGTAGACATAAACCTTGGCGAGGTGAAAAGATTCTTTGACGAGTTGATGCAGCTTGCCGAAAGCTATAATTACCTCGGTGGTACTAGCTCTAACCAAAAGCAGAAACTTGTCCAGCAGACGGCAAACAACATACGTCAGGGCGAAAAGAATCTTGTCAACCAGTATTTCGTTGGATTGAAGCAGAAGTTTGATGCTATTGTAAACAATGCGGCTTCTGGTGCGATTAGTGAACAAGACCGTGATGTCTTGGATACCGTGATGCGGGAGGTCGTGGTAAACCCGATGAACGTTCTTATAAACAACAACGCTAAACTTATCACTGCGTTTAAATATTATAAGGACATCGCACAGGCTGGACGTCGTTCTGCGTTCCAGTCAGGCGCTGATTATGGCCTCGGAAATGGTGCAACGAAGTCTACGGCAAAGGAAAATGAAATTGTTGGGCGCTCACCCGTAATTAACAAGTTGCTTCCTACGTTGAGATACGCAGTGCATGTATGCCAGAGTAAAGGGTTTGTTGATTATGTCAATAATATCACGTCTGTTGGCATAAAAACGGCTGAAGAAGACTATTCTGCATATTGTAAAGATATCGCAGAGACAGGACAGTCTCCTATCCGTATATTGAATAAGGCAAAGACTATTGCCGCAGATTCAAATCCCGAAGCCGGAGATGCTTATCTTAACTCGGTGAAGCAAACAGAAAAGTTGTTTGTCAACTATGGGGTTCCTGAAGACAGTTCGCCACTAATCAGAAAACAGATTGCTGGCCGTCGTGTCAAAGAATTGGTAGTGCTGCTGTATGAAACCTGTCGTAAAATAGCAAATACATTCGAAGGCAGTAAATATGGTTCGTTGGAAGCGTTCATTGATGCGGTGGCAGCAAACGATGTTTTGATGCACATCGACATATCTGAGCTTTTAGACTTGACGCTGCTTGATAGGTTGGCCAATCTTGATGCAGAGCTGGAACTTGCTGATGTGCAGACGTATAAGAAGGTAATGAACTTGGCCTCTGGGCGTAGCCAGGACGCAACCGAGCCGTTTTCCAATAATAACCCAATGATGCGGTCGGTTAGTCATTTCCGTGGTAATAGCCGTTATGCTGATGAGAATACTGCGGGCCTTATTGACAAAATCATTAGCGATGAACCGCTTGATACAAATGCTCTCGCTAATATTCTTGCCGATATGGATAAGGAGGGTGACCCCGCACATGGTTCTGCAATTACATTTAATGGTGGTACATTCGATGTAGTTGAGACGGGCGATTACAATGGTACTGCTGCAATGTCTATCGTTGTTCACAGAGGTGATAGACGTACCGCTCTTAACTTGAAAACGAACGATATTCTTGTTGTACGTGATTCAAGTGGTTATAAGAACTATGCTCGTGTATTGGCCGATGACATTACATTAAGCCAGTTCACTAAGGGTGAATATATAATCGATAACATAGGCCTTTCTGCTGGAAAGACAAACGTCCCGTTCTCTCGTTACCAGCCGGGTAACAAATTGCTTGCTCCTGCAATGGCTGAGAAAGCCATGGAGGTTGTAGATAAAATGAATGACTGGTACAAGCAGTATCAGCCGCATGACGCAAGACCTCAAGCAATGCCTGACGATATAAGAGATAAGGTGCTTATGCTTTGCTTGCTGTATTCAAAGAGCTCATGTGCAGCGGAAGTTAAATCCCTTGTGATTTATTCTGCATGGCGAGTGAGTAATTTTAGCAACAACTTCAAGCCTAGCGCATTGCTTGATAATGGGCTTAGCTTTGCTGGTGCGGAAATAAGCACTAATAGGTATGCGAAAAGGCTTATTAGTGAAATCATTGAGGACTTTAAAAGGTTCGAACGTGGAGGTACCCAGCAAGACCAGGATATGTATGTACGCATTGTAGACGAACTTCCGAAAGGCATTACTGAGTATATCAGGGATGTCGAAGGTTATGATACGATGCCTCCAGAAAGGGTGCAAGAAACTGCCGAAGAGACTGCCAAGACTCGTGAGAGCACAGGATATGTCATGGATACACTCCAAACGTTGACTATGCTGGTCAATTTCATCGCACAGAAAAAGATGAAGCTGATAAACAGTGGTGTCGTGACGATTGACGACGTTAAGGACGTCTTGCGAGACAAGGACGTACGGAAAGCGTTCGGCATTGATTCCGACCCAGAGAGTCTGATTAAGGCTCTTGACAATGAATATAAGGAAGATATTGACCAGATTCTTGCTAAGAATAACGCAAGTTATGAAAGTGGGAATACTTAAATAGCACTTCCAACATATACATTAGAACCATCGCCATTCCGGCGGTGGTTCTTTTTTAGTGTGTATTCAGGCGAGTTCCGTGGCTTTGATTATAAACTATAGATAAAATGTCGTACTGCCTTATGTCTAAGAAGATTGATAATCCTGCACAGCCGAAGAAACCAGCAGAGCCGAAGACGTCGAAGCGAGATGTAGCTTCAACGGCGAAGAAACCTGCAACGAGAAAGAAATCTGCAACACCGAAGGTTTCTGGTAATGGGAAAGTTTCTCAGAAGAAATCTACGAAGAACGCTACAAAGACCGAGAAAACTACGACGCCAATAGCTTCTAAAAAGGTTGACGATAATGTTTCGTTGGATGATTTGATAGAATCTAATTTCGGCGACTTAATCGAGCTTGACTCTGGCGCTGAAAACAGAGCCAAAATTGAAGATTTCGGGGATGATGTACTCAAAAGTGAGAGTAAATCTGCTGGTTCAACTAATGAAGAATCTGCTACTGAGGTTCATAGTGAAGGTGAAGCTGAGGCTGAAACTGAGGAAGATTATGAGCCCCGTAAGGTTGACGCCCCAGAAGTAGGCGACATTAAGAAGAAAGGTTCTGTTCCTAACATTCATAATGGCGGTACACCCGAAGTTGCGGCTGAGAAAGATATTAAAAACATTCCTGTGGATAACCCGAAAGAAGAAAAACAAGAAGAAAAAGCCAATAGCTCGCCATCTAACAATGGGAGTTCTGAAAATGGAGTAAAACCGGGCGATGGCATAGATGCTATTGCTGCTCAAAAAGAAGCTGCCCTTAAAGAAGCTGCACAGAAATGGACAACGGCATATAATCGTTGGAATACTGTTTTTACTTCTGTCAAGAATGCCTCTCAGGCTGCCGCACATTTTCCTGATAGCGAAGTTAGACAAGCCAATTTGGCAAGTAAACAGGCGGAACTACAAGAGGTCAAGAATGAATTAGCTGACGCTATCAAGGAATTAAAGAAGGCTAATGAAGTAGAACCGGGTGATAGCTTCGATGTTATTGTTGCTAAAAAAGAAGCTGCCCTTAACGAAGCTACACAGAAATGGGAAGCCGCAAATAAGCGTTGTAATAGTGTTTCTATTGCTGCCAGGAGTGCTGCTAACGCTTCCGCACGTTTTCCTAATGACGAAGCTAAACAAGCCAAGTCGGCAAGTAAACAGGCAGAACTGAAAGATGCCAAGGAAACATTAGATACCGCTATCAAGGAATTAAAGAAGGCTAAAAAGGAAGCCGATGAGGTGAAACAACAGGCTGCTGAGGTTGCTGCACAACAGGCTGATGAAGCTGCTGCGCAAAAGCCTGCTGAGTCTGCTGCACAAAAGCCTGCTGAGTCCGCTGCACAACAGGCATCCGAAGGTGCAGCAACGAAAACGGGGAACGCTGGTGAAGCGGCTGAACAACGTGTTCAGAATGATGACATGAATAAGTTGATAGAAAATAGTTTCGGTGACTTTTTCGCTTCTGATGGCGCTGCGGCTGCCAATTCAGAACAAGCAGCAGCGGCAGCATCGAATGGCGGTTCGGGAGGACCAGCATCAGCAGAAGAAGCGGCAGCAGCGGCAGCAAATACAGGAGCGAGCGATGGTAATCCTCTGACGGGAGACCATACTGGCTCGTTCGAAAGGCCAGCTGATGGAGGCCTCAAGCCATCTGACACTGGCGCTTCGGGAACGCAGGATGGAAATGGCCAGGATTCAAACGGGACGGTTAAACCAATCCCTCTGGTTGAGATATTGAGGAAGGCGGCACAGGATGAATCGGTCAACTATACGAATGTTGCCCAGTTTATTACAATGCTAGAACCGTCTGTTGTCAAGAGTCTTTCATCAAAGTATTACGAGGATGATTGCCTTGAAGATTGTAAGTCGTTTGTAACCTTCCTGTCAGAGTTGCTAAACCTGAATAGTTATAGGGAAGTAAGCATTATTCTGTCCGAAGTGGTAGCGTACATAAAGAAGAATGCTGGCGTTACGCTCAGTGCAATGAATATCATAATGTATTGCAATGAGTTGAACAAGAATATAACGGATAGGACGGTGCTGGACATTAGTGGAATCGGATACACCAAGATTAGAATCATGGTGGAAAACGCTTTCATTATCAATTATCTGAACACGGCAGGGGTTTCGCTAAATTTGGCCGTAGGAAACAATGTTGATACTCATCTCAACAATATGGTTTTGCTGGCGGCATCTACGGCGTATTCCATCTACGGGTATATGCTTGGTGATATTTCTGATAAGTATGCCATTGCGTACCAGAGAATAGAAACCGAGAAGCCTGAGATGCTTAGTGTCGTCACGGAAGGCGACTACGGGGCGTTCTATAAGATGTTGAAGACGTTCTCTGGGTATTCAACTGTCGGCATCGACTTGAATGATATCGACCTTAACATCGACTCGTATTCTCCTGGTGAGGCGGCATCCCTGTATGCTGCGGTCATCGCCAAGATGGACGAACTTGCTGCAAGATATCATAAGACTTACGAGAAGGAAGATGTAGAGCGTGTTGTTGACAGCGTTGCCAGCAGGGGATACCGGGCATCACAGACTAACGTGATAGAGTATTACTGTGACGAGGTGTTAAACCCGAAGACGCCTAAGGGCGAAGGCAATGCGAAAGATTCAATCAGTGTTGACCACGGGATGAACTTTGCTACTCGTGCATTTATTCCTTCTGGATATGGACTTAGCAAGTCTCACATCGAGATAAGCAAGCCTTATACGGAAGTGTTTGGCATTCCGTTTATTAACATCCGCCATCCTCTGTTCAGGACCATAGCCATGAAATACAGTAACAGGTTTTCAAAGGCCGAGAAGCAGTCGAAGGGTAAGACCACGGCTACGGAAAGGGCATGGGCGAAACGTCTGCATGAAGTGATGGTCAACGCAGACAAGGCGGAACGCCAGTTGGCAAAGGAAATCAAGCAAGGTAGCCTGATGTCGAAATTCCTTGTTGGGGACAAGGCGAAGGATACACAGGTCGAGGGTGAAGGACTTGGTTTTATGTCGACGATAGAAAAGGGTCTCCGCAAGGTTACATCGTTTGCTTCAAACCCGAAGCTTATCAAGAACATCTTGAAACTAATCAAGCTGGCGATTGACGGTATTGAAACCCCGGTGTCAAGGAGTACTCTTGTTATTGCTACTGATGCACAGCATGCCTATGATATGAACCCTATCGTGCCGAACGATGTTAACGACCAGTATGCTCATGTCAGAGTGTTTAACCCGGTCAAGCCGGAGAAGACAGCCGCAGTGTCTAAGAAATATTTGAAACAGTTCTATGATATTGTAAACCCGTTGGAAAATGCGGATGAATACATTGCTTGCGGTGCATTCTCGTCGAATCTTCCGGCTGGTGTTGGCGGTAACGGAATGTTTAGGTCGCAGTTGCAGACGATATCTGGCGGTGTGATTGACCCGAGCTCTGTGCCTGATTCTGCAATCACGGCATTCCGTCAGGATATCATGCAGCATAATGGGTATCCATTCACTTATGTATTGACTGACCAGACTACTGGCGGTAGTAATGACGTGTATAAGATAGTCCGCAACAACAATTTCTTCGGTGACTTGGTGAGACTTGACGTTGACCTTGTTGCCATACATGTTAAGAAGGGAAGCATTGATGGTATTTTCATCATGGAAAACCGTGATGCGGAAGTGCTGTTTAGCTAGGTGGAAGGTATGAGAGAGAAACAAATCTTTATGGAAACGGTAGGCCGTCTGGGCCTTAGCGAGAACCAATTCGAGGCGGTTTCCCGCTTGTACTCCGCATGTTTTGAGGCGACGATGAAAGACCTTTCTGGTCCAGTGGACAACCTCAGAAAATTTAGGAGCAAGACGCTTACCTTCCATTACAATGACCTTACGATGAACAAGGATAGCGGCCAAGCGGTCGTCCACTTCGTTGTTCCTTCGGCTACTGACAACAAACGGTATGATGTCTACATAGAATTCATACCGAAGCAAGGAACGTTGTTCAGCATGGCGCAAGGCCCTATGACTCCGGCCAAGAAGATTGGCCTTCTGCGTTCGTGCGATGTCAAGGTGTTCTGCACTTGCCCGGACTTTAACTGGTCAGGAATGAAGTACAACCTTAAACATGTATATGACAGTTACCTTTCTGGTTACGAGTCGATTGAGGGTGTTCCGTCTGGCGGTGAGGATATTCCGCCGAAAGTAAGGGACCCTCAGCATAAGAACAGGGTGTGCAAGCATATTCTTGCTGCGTTCACTGCCGTGATGACTAACTGGATGACAATAATCAAGGCGGCAAAGGAGTATCGTGTTCCTGCAAATGCCGTGAAGGAAGAACCTGCTGAGGAAGCTCCGATAGAGACTCCGGCAGAAGCTCCTGTTGCCGAACCAGTTCCAGAAGAAAATATCTCTCCTGAAAATAACGGAATTTAACGGAAAAAAACATATTTTAGTATATGGGCCAGCATCGAAGGATATTGGCTCGACGCTCTCCATTATAAACTATATACGAATGTAATGATTATTGTGGTTTTCGGAAATGGTGATACCAGGACTTAAAGACACTGATGCACGCTCGCTGATAAGCTATCTGCTTAACGGCGACTCCACCAATGTGGAGAAGCTGGTCAATGCCTATATGGAGTCTGCATATAGTATCTGCATGAAAGAAAAGACTAAGATAATCATGGAAAGTATTGGCTCACCCAAGAAGGCGTGAGAGGGGAAGCGTCATGGGAAAGATGCGTGAAATTATTAGTGTTCCTAACTTTGACGACAGCAGGGTATCTGTCGCTGAACGTACCGACTTGCTGGGCAATAAGGTGAGAAGGCTCATTCTGGAAGGAACTGCTATTGTATGTGACGAACCGGGAATTAACGGGCGTTCGTATCCTCGTTCAATCATCGCAAGGGAAGTGGAAAAGCTGAACAGGACGAAGATTGCCCGTGGACGACTTGCTGCCGAGTTGAACCATCCTCGTGTAGACATTGAAGGAAACCCGAAGGATTATCCGATTTTCGAGATGAACCTATGGAAAACTTGCGCAGTCATTGAAGAGCTTCGAATGGACGGAAAGAATCTGTATTGCCGTATGGTGGTCGCAGAGGACACCGATGCCGGACGAAATCTGGCTGGACTTATCAAGGCTGGCTACACTCCTGGCTACTCGTTGCGTGGTGCTGGTGATACCATCGAACTTCCCACTGGTTATGAAGAAATTGACCCTAACTATACATTGATTACGGTTGACGTTGTCGGAAACCCGAGCTTCGATAACAAGGCTCTTATCACCAGTCACTTTGAAAGTGATGCTGGTAAGAAGAAGCAGCACAAGATTCTTACTGAGAGCATTAACAAGCTTGGCAGAGAAGTTGTGATGAACCGCAACATCGATTTCCGTACTGACTATTATCATTGTTACAACAGGGAAGCACTCATCAACTATTTGCGTAGATAAGGTGACAAATATGGAACTGTCAGATATTTTGACAAAAGAAGAACTTGGGACGATATCCCCTGAGATTGCATCGAAGATTGAAGCGGGATATAACAAGGCGATAGCCGACTACGAGGCGAAGGGCGACCGACAGTTTAAGTCCTTGGTCGAGGCCGTGTCTGGACAATTCGATGCGCTGGTCAAGCCTGCTGTTCAGAAGAAGGCTGAGACTATGTCTGAAAATGCGGTCAATGGACATTTGTTCGAGGCGTTGCAAAAGATTGTGAATGTTCTCGAAGAGTGCCAGATAGAAACTACGCAGGAAAGGGAAGCTAAGAAGGCGGTTGCCCAGTTGAAGACGGAACTTCAAGAGAAGGTCGTTGAATACAAGCGTGCCATGAAGCAGCTTATGTATGCAAAGATTGCTGACAAGGTGCTTCGTGAAACGAACGGCTATCAGCCGGAAATTCAACAGAGGGCGGTTGAATACTTCACTAATCCGGCAAACGGAATTTCCCTTGACGACTTGAAAAGAGAAGATATTTTCAACTATATCAATGGAATCGATAGCGACAAGATTTCGAACAGTGAGTTTAGTGGCATAGGCGAAATCAAGTCGCCGAACCAGATTGACATGAACGAACTGAATGAGGTTGCCGAGGGCCTTATTAACGACGATATCGCCGAGAATGGGCTTGTCAACTATCACAAGAACAACCTTGCCGTAAACGAGGTAAGATATCCCGCTGGTGGAAACGCTGCTGTCAGCAAAAGGATGCGTCCTGCGCCCAAACTGGCCTCCGTAGGCTTCGGCAACAAATCTGCTGCATTCGAAGCCCTTGGGCATGGACTATCCCAGAACAAGGTGTACAACAGCCCTGACGTTACCAAGGAAATGCTGTCCCAGCCCACGTCGCTGGACAACGGTGTTGCCGACGATGACGTTAGGCTAGCCCTGAACGCTGGAATGAACGTGTTCTCGTAACCAAGTTTCCACTATACACCAAAACGAATGGGGGTCCTATCTCACGGGGACCCCCATTCAAATATTGTATTTTAACTACGATGAATCCTAAACACGACGAACTTTGGAAATTGCCGCAAGACACTCTTGCTCTTGCATCTGACTACGATATTTCTCCCGTTGTCAATGACGAGGAGATTGCCGCCATGGACTTTCTTCGGAATGATTCCGAAGGGAAGGTTAACTATGACGAGATAAAGTACGAGATACCGACGGACACGAAAAAGATACTCCAAGCGAATGTAGAGTACGGACTGTATGAGCTGTCGGAAGCTGACCGTGTGTTGAAGGACAATGTAAAGTATATCAGTTTGAAATACATTTGCCGAAACCTCAACCGCACGGTAGAATGGGTTATCGACAGGGATATCCTTCACAACTTATTCTACATTCTCGATAGTAATGGGGATAGACTTTACCGTGAACCAGAGGTGGTGGAACGGTGCAAACTTTTGTCCATAGAGTTTAGAAGGAAAGACCTTCCGTTCTCCACGTTCGGTAGGATGGAAGCTGCAGAATACCTCGGCATGTATCAGGGACAGTTTGAGTCGATTGTCAAGGACATTCCGTTCAAGGAACAGATGTCTACAGACGGAGAGAAGCACGTCGTTTACTACAAGAAAGACCTTGACGTGTACTATCGTCATAACCGTTTTCTTGATATTGTGGCGAAGGCTAACGCAACGATTTCCTTCGAGGATGTTCTTGACATTATTGGAAATACGGCGAAATCTAACGAATTTTTCGCCGTCTATAAGCCCCGTAAGATGAAGACGATGGATGGTTATGTTACTGACCGCTACTCGTCTGATGATATACGAAAGTTCATTGCATCACATGCTGGCGATACCGCTATTTACAACCCGTTGAAGGACATTATTTCCAGCGATATGGCTAGGATATATGTCGGTGCGTCGAAGAAGGAATGGCTGCGAGCGAGGTATGAAAAGAAACTGATAAAGCCTGTGCGAAAAGCCAATGGCGCCAAGTTGAGCCGTTCAGGAAAAGGGTTCGCCATGTTCCTTGTGGAAGACCTTGACAAGTACATTTATGACAGGGATTGCGGAATACTGTATGGACTTGGAAAGGAGTTCATAACTAGGAAACATATCAAGAACAGATACGGTGTTAACGACAAGTGGATTGATACATACGCAAAGAACAGTGAGAAAGTCCATGTCAAGCTTGCCTCGGGCAATATAATGACGTGGTATACCTATCATTCCCAGAAGATTAAGGAAGTCATGGTTGGCATCAACTATGTCGATATCGAGGCCCTAATCAAGGGTGGAAACTTCATTGACATAACCCGTGAATTTATCAGAAAGAAATTGAAGATTGACAAGGAGGAGAACGCCAAGCGTTTCAAGAAGGGAAAGTTCTCCATCCTCATGATGCATAAGAAGTATGTCGAGATGAGAAAGAAAAGTCCGTATCAGTACCACGAAGTTACTGACGATGATGTTACCCTTGCTCTTGACACGAAGATTAACGAACCTCGTCTTGTCATGTCGGAAAAGAAGCGTCTATTGAAGAGGATTAAACAGCAGGAAATCGACCATGACAACAAGATGAGGACTATCCTTGGGTTGACTCCAGTTAAGTGCAGTGCCGTTACGAACAATGATGTGGTCAAGTCGTTGACATCACCGCAGATTTTCCGTTGCATTTACAAGAGGGGAGAGGTTGACCTGTACAAGAGATTTGATGGCGGATACAAGACATACGACTATGTGTATCATCCGAACCATTTCTTCACGAAGAAGAACAGTGCGGATAGGGTTTCCCTTAGTGTAAAGGCGTTGTTCTCCGGCATGTTCAAGATGGAGGAAGTGACATTCAGCGTTCCTCCTGACTGGTTCATGTTCATGGACAGTTCTACCTGTATTTCTGACATATTCTGGAAGGAAAAACTGGACAAGCTTCCAAGTGATGTAGGCATGGTTGGAACGTATGGCTGGAAAAGTGTTCCAAACACGTTCAACTGGCATGAGAGCCACGACTCCTACGGTTGCTATGAGGGATTGTCGATTAAGGATAACAGCACGAAGAAAATCGTAGGGGAACTAGGATTTGGAGAGCTTACCGATGTGGCAATTCTTGGCGGGCCCGTATTTGCAATCAGGGCGAGTATGATACCAGATATTCTCCGTGTACGAATGTTGAATGGTTATGTAATAGGCGATGACCATATTGCTGCCGAACTTTCGATGTTCTGCCATGAGTGCCGACAGCGGGTGTGTGTGATGGACACGAATGTCGTAACCTGTATCGACTACATGGATTATGTCGGGGGCGATGACTGGGACGAAGACCAAATCAATTTCGTTTTGCGTTGGCAGCACCGTTTGCCGATGTTGAGTGCCGCAAAGACATTATAAACTATGAATGATTAGACTACATGTCGGAGTTCATAGGTATGAATAACAACAACACGTTTGCATACGTCCACACTGAAAGTGGCCCGGTCAAGCCAGCAAAGGCAGTGCCGATTCAGACGATGAAGAATATTATTGCATCAATTCAGGGGAAGCATGCCCGTGGAGAAAAGGGTACTAACTGGGGAGACCTTGCCAAGAAGGTGAACAAGGATTGCACCCCGCATAGGTACACGACGATACAGACAATTCTAAACAAGGCTTTGACTGAGGCTGCCGCCAAGTCTGTCGGGCAGTCGTTGTTCCGTCTTGACTTGGGAAATGTGGTATGTGACTCCGCCCATGCTAAGTTCAAGATTAACCGAAGGCATCATTCTGTCGTGGTGGATATGCTTTATCCTAACGACGACGGAGAAATAACGATTAGGTACAATGTTGACGATACCGTTGCAAAACAGTTTGAACTGTCTCTTGATTCCGAGCATTACATTAACGGTTTTGGTGACACAATCATCAAATGTTGTGACGATGCTATCAATGAAGCTGAGGAAATGACGGAGGAAGATGATATATATTCCACCGAAAACGGATATCAGCCGATAATGTCCGCCGATATGAGAGGTCTTCTTAAAATCGCAAACAGCATCATGGAATCTGATATGGGTGGCGGAGATGCATCTGGATTTGGTGAAGCGGATTTTGCTGCTGCCCCCGCTGGTGCTGATATGGGTGGTGGCGCTCCAATGGGTGGTGATGCCGGAGCCGCTGGCGGTGGTGCATCCAATCTTGGAGGAGATGTGGAAGGTCCAGACCAGGAAGTAAATTTTGCGGACTCGATTAAGAGTGAACTTACAACGATGACTCCGCTTGATAAGTCTCAGCGTGGTACTTTCCAAAAGCTTTGCTCTATACTTGCAGACAAGATGGCAAACGAACTGAAGAAGGAAGGTACGGGTGCTCAACTGACTGGCCAGCAGATACTTGATGGAACGATGGGCATTAACAAGGGATTGAATGCTGACGAAAAAATTTCAATGTTCCAGGAAAAGTATGACTTGTTCGAGGGAATGGTCTATAAGAAAGAACTTTCTGCGCTGTTGAATTACCTTGATAATAACGATGTCGATGATGCAATGACATTTGAATCTTGGCTGTATAGCAACCCTACAATGCAGGACCTCGCTGCACGTAAGGGAAAGACAAAGTGGACTGCCCAGAATAGTGATACTCAGGATTCACTGAACCTTCCTCCTGACGGAAGTGAGGTTGCTGGTGGAAATGCTGCTGATGCGGGCATGGGTGCAGGCATGGGCGGTGGCTTCGGCGGCGACATGGGTGCTGGTGCTGGTGGCGGATTCGGTGGTGGATTCGGTGGCGACATGGGTGCAGGCATCGGTGGAGGCATCGGTGGAGACATGGGCGGTGGCATGGACACTGGCATGGGTGGTGACCTTGGTGGTGGCTATGGCGACATGGGTGCTGGCATGGGTGGCGACCTTGGCGGTGGTGTTGGCGGCATGGACGCTGGTGTGGGCGGTGCTGGTCCTGATATCAACAGTATCGGGGAAGTCGATAAGATTAGCCAAGATACGAACGAGGAATTGCCTAACCTTGGCGGGGACGCTACTGTTCCTGAAGATAATACCGTTCCGACTGCATAAGAGGTAGACTATGATGAATAACACGATTGTCGTCAAATCCAATCCGCTTAGCAATGGAACTCCATTGGTAGATGACCTTTCTGCAATGTCTGGAATGGACCAGGGAACCGTGGCGGCGAAATTGGATGCGGAAATCCGTGAAGAGGAGAATAGGAGGATGATGAACCCTTCTCGCTACCCTGATGTGGAGAATCCATCTGAAGTCGTGAAGGCTGCTGCCGAGAATACGAGGGCTGAGATTAATCATCCTGAGAGGAACCTTTCGGAAGAACCTACTCCGACGACGACAGAGCAGGCGCCGGGAGCAGAAGATTTTAGCGCACAGGATATGAATGACTTTGATAGGGCGGCAGAATGGGCGAACAGTATGTACCCTAGTAATGACGGCATTACGGGTGAAGAACTTGCTGAAAATAACGAGCCAGACGCTGGTTCCGTTAACGGAGATTCCGACATCACGAACAAGTCTCTTGACTTCGTAAACTCAATCGAGCCTACTCCTGAACCGCAGGGTCCTGAGGTCGATGTTGTGCCTGACGATGAAACTTCTGTGGCAAACGATGCCGCTGGGGTAGAGCCAGTAGAGGAAGACCCGTCTATGGTGGCGGGTGACAGTATATAGGGGGTTGTCATGGATTTCAACGATGTTCCTGAACATGAACTGTTTGAGGCGATTAGTGGTGAATCGATAATACAGGAATACCAGCCAGAGGAAGACGATGGCGGTGTAATCGACGGATTCGAGATTGACGGAGACGCTAATTCAAGCCCGTTCGACGACAAGTTTAAGCTCTACATCAAGAACCCGAGCCAGATTGACGAAGCGACTCTGGACGAGTTGGGTAAGCTGATTGACGGTAAGTACAGCGATGATTTTCGTGACTTGAAACGCATCGTGTCTCAGCCGAATACTGTTGAACAAATCAAGAACTCGGACATGGTCGAGTATATAACCTATGACGATATTCCTGTCGGTGTGCTTACAGTTACTGACCCGACAAAGGAAAACTACATGAATATCGTCCCGGCAGATACTTATTCGCTCCATAGTGCGTATAACCTTGACAAGCGGCTTGAAATAGAGTATTTCGTAGTATCTTCTGAAATGGACGAGTATCCTATCGCACAGGAGCTTGTCAACCACCTTATTGAACAGAAAATTGCAACGTTCCTTGTGTGTCCGGCAGATGACGACACTACAAATAATCTGATGAGGAAGGTTCACTATAAGTATGTCAAGACATTCAGGATAGATGCTGTCGATTATGACATCAACCTGTATGTGAACAGGGAGTAAAAAATATAATTTAAGGATGGAAACGTCTACTAGGTAGATTATGAACAATAACGAATACTTTGGACAGCCTCAGCAACCGCAGTACGCACAGCAACAGGGATATCCTCAGCAGCCGCAGTATTACCCTCAGCAGGGTTATCCTCAGCAGGGTTATCCTCAACAGGGCTATCCCCAGCAGGGATATCAACAGCCGATGGCAAATCCCGGCATCATGCCGCCGGGTGCATACCAGCAACGTCCTCAGTTTGAAGGACAGGGCTATGGACAGGGCTATCCCCAGCAGGGCAGACCGAACAAGCTTCCCGGTGGCCAGCGAATCGTTGAAACCCCGTACGGAGACGACACTGATTCTGCAACAAGGGATTATTGCAACGCTATTGATGCCGACGGAAGACTCGAAGAGTTGAACAACGCTCTTGACCTGATTAACGGAACGGAAAATTCTGGGGTCGAGGGAAATATCAATGCGATGAATCAGAAGATGGCGTCAATCAAGGGCAAGGCTGGTATCAACGACAGGCAAAACCTTATCGCCGTCCTGAATTCCATGGAACAGTTGGCACAGATTGTTTCCGACCCTGCTTCTTGGTTTCCTGCGGGAAGTCAGGACCAGGTTCCGAAATTCAAGCCGAACCTTGACAAGCTGGCCGCAGGCTTGCGGAACTACATCGGAAAGCTGAATATGCTGAAATAATTTATCAACTTACGCATCATATAACAAGGCGACCCTACAAGGTCGCCTTTCCTTTTAGCGTTAAAACTATCGTGGTGTTATAAACTATTTGTAAAGTTTTGCTGGTCACGCTATGTTTAAAGGAAAGAAAATAATTGGATTGCCTATATATGAAGGAAGCTATACAGGAACTGTCGATGACGCTTACTTTCTTGCGACAATGAAGAAACCGGGCGGTATAGGCCGTCAGACAGTCGCTTTCAAATTAGACGCATTGCGTGAAGCTGCCCGTGGAGAGACGGGTGCAACTGGCGATACAGGTGCTACAGGACCACGAGGCGCCACGGGAGCAACAGGTGATACAGGACCAGTAGGTGCTACGGGTGCCACAGGTGCGACGGGTGCTACGGGTGCTGCACTTACCTGGGCTGATTTGACCGAGGAACAGAAGGCTTCACTCAAAGGAGAACAGGGAGCGACAGGTGATACAGGACCAGTAGGTGCGACGGGAGCTACTGGTGCTACGGGTGCTACGGGTCCCACAGGTGCGACGGGTGCTAAGGGAGATGCTGGTGTTGGATTAAATAATAAGGGCACATGGGTATCTGGAACAACGTATACTACAAATGATTATGTGTTTGACAAGAAGACGGCAGACAGTCAAGATAACTCGATGTGGATTTGCCAAGCGACTACACCGTTTGAATCTACAACACATCCGTATGCAGATGCTTCAAATTGGGTAGAATTTAGTGCTCCACAGGGTGCTACGGGTGCCACAGGTGACACAGGCCCAAGAGGTGCCACAGGAGAAACGGGACCCACAGGTGCAACAGGTGCCACAGGTGCAACAGGAGCCACAGGCGCCACAGGTCCACGAGGAGCAACAGGAGAACAGGGTCCAGTGGGTGCTACGGGTGCTGCACTTACCTGGGCTGATTTGACTGAGGAACAGAAGGCTGAACTCAAAGGCGAACAGGGAGCCACAGGTGCCACAGGCGCCACGGGCGATACAGGCCCAAGAGGTGCCACAGGAGAAACGGGACCCGCAGGTGCTACGGGTGCAACAGGTGCCACAGGTGCAACCGGGGCAACGGGAACTCAGTATACCCTTACGAATAATTCTTATCAGAGAGCTGAGGGAAATACGTTCTACTACATCAAGGCCAAGATTGAAAATTCTGGGTGGACTCCATCGACTGATGATGGCATCCTCCACTTCGTTCTCAATAGTGGTACTGTCTAATCAAGTAGCGTGTCGACAGGAGTAAACAGATGGCCGTAGAAGGATATATAATCTTCAACCGAGCTAATACGGAAGACCTGTACTTTGGTAATCGGTCTATTGATTCGGTATATTATGGCAATAGATTGGTATGGCGTAAAGTAAATAATGTGTTGCGGTTGGACACTTCGGATAAATATATTTGTATCGAATTTATTCCGACTACTGACATTACGGTAAATTCAGTGGAATTTTTTGTTGAGGCGGCTGGTGCATATGGACCTACCTATATTCTGAATGAATGCGGTCTCTGTGTGGGCGTTCAACTGGAACCTGGTATTACTACGACGACCATTTATGGCCTTAGAGCTAATTTGGTAACAGCGTCCTCATTCGGGTCGCCGACACTTTTGGCGGGCCGAAAGTATTATCTTGCTTATAAATGGCAACGATGGGACAATGATTCTGGTAAATCTTCATATTACCAGAATCAGACTGGAAATTATAAAGAATTTCGTATTGATGGTGGTATAACGAAATATACCACATATGATTTAAGCACTGTTCCGTGCGTTGGTTCTATCAATCACATGGGACAACTTAATGCTTCTAACTGGGCGTTTACCCCAGCTGATTTCTATAATTCGGAATGTGCAAATAACACATTGTTTGTATGGAAGGGAGGACATGTAAACAATACATTCACGTCTTCATACTATCCAGTGAAAACAAATCGTGATATGAGAAAGGTTAAAGTCATGGTTACTGATGCTATGCTGAATTCGTGTACCAGTGACATGCAGAGATTGGCCCTAATTTATTACATGATAGGCAGTGATGTCGATGCAGAACTAATTTGGGCAGCCCAGAGCAACTATTCACAGGGCATCAGTCCAAATGGTGTCAATATGTTCTATGATGGTGTATGGAAAATTTATAAGGCCAGTAGCAATATTGCAAAAAACCATATTACTTCCATGACACCCGTTACCAGGGAGCCGACAAATAAAGTACTGGGTGATGTTTATTACAAAGGGGTGACGACGGCTTCAGACGGGTGGCGTGATTCAAATAACAACCCAATAACCCAACAGATGGTGGTTGCATGGAATGGAAGTGCATGGGAATTTGCGTCTAACTGGCGGTATGAATTTGATACTGTTTCCGGCTATACTGGTGAAACATGCGCAACGGCTATACAGAATTGGGTAGCCGAGTCGTTCAACCATGTAAATGTATCAACAGACAAAAGATACTATCTACGAATCAATAATATCGAGGTTTAAAATATGCTCTACGCAATCAACAAGGAAGATAAGAAAATCCATTACATCTGCCCTAATAAGCAGAATCTGGATATAATGCTCGACCATACGCATGAAAACATAACGGACTATTTAATCTTACAGGAGTTTGGCATGAAATTTGTATCGACCATAACGCATATCGACGGTAAATGCATCTACAACAACAAGGAATACTGGTCTAAGACGGCTGTATTGAACCCGCTTACACAGGAAAACTATGCCGAGCACGAGGTACTGGACTTTCTTGGAAAACCTGTTCCTTATGATAGGTATGTAGATGAGTTTAATAACAATAACAATCGAGTCAGGGCGATGGATGGGACCATCGGTGAAGTCATATACAACATCGACGTTGGCTACGAGATGATTGCCCTCTTCAAGGAAGAGTGCCGCCTGACAAAGTTCACGGGAATCACCCCGCTTGAAATCGGAGTCAAGCTCGCCGATGCCTACTCGCTGATTATGACGGGTTCGTTCAGGGAGGCCAAGAGCATAATCCAAGGATTGGAACCTGACCCGTTCCTTACGGCGGAGCGCAAGCAGAAGTACATAGACATGCTCGATGCGGCTGATGCAATCGAGTATGCTTCCGATGACGAGCTCATCTTCGACACGGATGAGCAGGAGCAGGCCGACGAACCATCCGAAGAGTGATAAAATTGTCTGAAAATGTGGCCCGTCCATTTGTCTGGACGGGCTTTTTGCTTTGATAGGTTATAAACTATACATGAAATCAACCGATTATAGGTTATTATGTCTAGTAGGAAAGAGGTTTTTGAACAATATCTTGACCAGATGGGGCTGAACAAGACAGTTCTTGAAGCGGTCAAGGACATCAACGGTGTTCTATTCGAAGGTCTTGACGACCTTCTTGCCGAGTATGACGAGCCAGTTATTTCCAGTGTTCCTGAGGTACTTCCGGGAGAACAGCCAGCTCCTTCGGCAACTGCTCCTGCAACACCGACACGCAAGCTTGAAAAGAATGAAGAGGAGTTTGACCCGAATAAGGAATATACAACGGCTGAACTTGAAAGTAAATTGAAGATTCCGTACAATAAAGCGCTTCAACAAGCTATTGCGTGGGCCCATAATCAGGAAGGCAGGTTCGAAATGCTGTGGAATGATTGGGGCGGAATTGATAAAATCGCTTTCATGCGTGATGCTGGTGATGGAGCGCATGTGTTTTTCAGTGCAGAAAGAATACTGTATGAGATAACCGCCGAAGGGGAAGACGGGGTGCCGATGTTCACCTACGAGACCGCAACGAACCCTGTTAGGATGAGTAAGGATGTACACGAAAGAATATCTCAATATTACGAAGACCATAAGGGGATTGGTGTCGGTGACCTGACGGAAATCCCGTTCGATGATATTAGGCGTTTGGTGCTGGGAATTGGGGTTCACCCTACTGGAGAGGAAGCCCCGAACATTGGTGTTCCGTGTAAGGTTGAGGTTGTCAGGGATGCTACGTTGTTGGCTAGGGATGCCGATGAGCATGATGCTCAGACTGGAATTATTACGCCAAACCCAGAAGTAAGGGAAGCTCTCCAAAAAGAATATGGCCTGCCTGTCGAATGTTCTACTACGGTTCTGATTAAGGAATGGTGTGATTCTAGCGACCGTTATCGAATGGATGCTTCTACTGGTATTGTCTATGACATTTCCAGGAAGTCGGTAGCACGAGCAGTGACGAACCGTGATGAAATGCCAGAATATTCAATGAAGAAGAAGCAGACTAATTCCCTTACGTTGGACTGGAAGATGATTGACTGGGCGAAGACACAGGACATGTTCAAACTGTTGTTGCAGCCGGATGCTTCTGGTGTCCGTAAACTTATAAATACGAGTACAATACACAGGGTTCCCAACAATGGGAATATCGAGGGAATCACGGGTAATGCTCCTTATGTTTACATGGATGACGAGAACTACAATGCGTATGTAGCCAGCACGCCGAACTTTGACCAGAGCACTGTGATGAACTTCGATGCCAACGCATTGAATACTATTGTCAGGGACGAGTTTAAGAGCATGAGTACGAGTGACGCATCTGCTACGAACTCGTATGGATACGATAAAAACGGCTGGGTTAGCAACATCGAGTGCGAACTTGCTGAGTCGGGCAATGGCATATACAAGTTGAAGGACGGCGTTGCTGCCCAGATTAGACAATCATATGCCCGTTCTCTTACGGGAAGCGACTTTAACAACTATATTGCTGGAAAGAATATCATCAAGATAGGCGGAACGCTGGATGCTGACGGAAACCTAACAGGTGCATACAACTGTCACCCGTTGGTTCGTTTGGTTCGTACGGGAAGTGGTTTTATTGCTAAGCTTGTCGCCGTGTTCGACGATAGTTGCTGTAATCCAAACGACTCCCTAGAGAAAATTGTTGGTAAAGACGGACTTCGTGGTGGAAAGCCTACCATAATGGGCTTTGCTAGAATACTCGATAAATGTAACCTTGCAAAGACGGGTGAGTTCCAAATTAACGAATGCGTGCTAAGCAATGTTGACATATCCGAAAGTACGGGTTACATAAGTATAGGTTCGTATACATCAGGGAAGAGGCTGGGCAGAGATGTACCACAGGCTGTGAAAACGGTTGTAAAGAACACTAGAATTGCGATAGGAAACAATGGAGCTGACCAGGTATTGCCGAACAACAGGATTGGTGCAGAAGTTGCTGCCGACAGCAAGATTCGTGGATTGACTATATATAACTCTGTCATTTCTGATTCAACTATCGAGAACGGATATGCTTATATTGAGTCGTGTACCATTCAGAACTTGCACATGAGCAACGCTGGTTCAAAGTACCTTAAAGAATGGAATCCGGGAGACGCAAGCAATGTCGTGTTTAAGGGTGACCATATGATTACGGTAAAGGGCTCGGCTAAATATAGGGTCGGCTACACGAAGGCTCTTGTTCCTAATGCAAGGGGTACCAAGAAATTCGCTGATGGTGATACAACGACTCAGTTGACTGGTACTGTCGTTCTTGATGCTACATCTGGACAGGTTATCTGTGCAGGTTCTACATTGCACAATGTAGTTGCACATGGCCCGTGTAAGATTCGTACATCTAACCTGAAAGGCATGACGATTGGTGTTAACGCAGATGCTGGCGGCGAGTTCAAAATGACCGACGTATGCGGCGTTGATACAAACCCGGCTCACGCAGATAGCGCCCTGTCTATCGAAATCGAACATGGAATTGATGACGCAACTGTTTTGGGTGACCCTGACCGTGATTCTGAACATGGTTCTATTATCTTGTCTGGAAAGGTGTATATCGAGGGTGGTGCCAAAATTTTCCACTCGGCTGTTGAAAGCCCTGACGCTGACCAAGTCGTGTATGTTCGTAGAAACATGAAACTGAATGGTTGCTCGCCATATACTCTAAACACGAGGGATTCTGGCTTGATTAGCGAGCGTATTCACAGCGATAATACGGTACTTACTGGGGATTGCACCGATTATGCTGCTGTCTCATCAAGATTACAGCTGGCGTCAAATTCGATGGGTTCTGACGAATCCACGAATTCGTTTAATAAGTATGAAAAGTTCAAGGTAAGTAGCGCTGGCCAAGCTTTGCGTGAGCTGACGCTGTACAATGCGGAATCTCTTATTGAAGATTTCTTGAAAAACAACCCTAATTCAGTAATGATGAACAATAGTGTGTTCATGGATATTACGGATAACAAGCTCGTTCCTAAGCCAGAGCTGAAGATGAGTATATGGGACCCGACTGGCGCTTTCTTCGTCGGTATAGTTAACAACGAAAATAACGTGGTTCACTATGGCCGAATGATTATGTTGAAGTGCCCTAATGTGAGGTTGAACCATTCTGCAATTATCCAGAAGAAGAAAGACCCTGTATATAACCTTGACTATGACATGTATGCGCTAGGCAAGGTTACGCTGAGACAGTATGTAGAGTTCTTGAAGCATAATGGCTATAAAGACTGTTACGATTATCTGGATAGTAAAGGAAAAGTAACCACACAGGAACAGGACTTTGTTCAGATTTGCCTCCTTAGCAACAAGGATAAGCAAAGGCCGAGAGACCTTTCTGAGGATGCTGTGAAGGCGCTGTATGGAAACAATATACGAAAGGTTACTGCATTCAAACTCGTTGATACAAGCAAATCTGGAGATATCCGTGACGTTGATGGTTATTATAACATCACTAGCGTGTATACACGCAACGACGGTTCAATGAGCATAGAAACTCCTACTAGCAATTACTATTATAGCATTCCTGTCGTGGATGATAAGGCAAGGAAAATAACATGTAACTGCGAAAAGAAGTGGATAGGCGACGACGGAAAGACTAAACACGAGAGATATCCGATTGACTGCCGTACGGACGAAATGTACAAGGCCGGATATGCTCGTCTGGTCGAGAAGTCGCTTTCGTCAAATGCTGAGGGACTCGCTCGTATCAAGAATGCGTTGTCGGGCAACCCGGAAGGGTTGAGGCAGCGTGACGCTCTGTCTGCATCCGTCAATGCCCTGAACGGTCAAGGAATGAAGGCTAATCCTGATGAAATGCTGGGAGATGACACCTACAACAAGCTAGTCAACCTTCTGCGTTTGGATGAAGGTGAAAAGGTGTATGTACTGTCATACAAGACTAGCGCAGGCGATGAAATTAAGTTCATGGCTGCTGGTAAGTTGCCCAAGACTTATGGTCCTGAGGCGATGAGGTTGAAAAACGCTGGTTGCCGCAAGATGGTGTATAGAAAAATCTCCTACGATAAGAAGGAAAATAAATTCCATGTTGCGCCAAGAGTGAATGCTAGAATAACCCCGGTAAAGTTCATGAATGACCTTAGGTACTCTCCTGTCATAATTAGGGAATATATGCTGGCAAGAGATGCAACTACCGACGATTTCATCAAGCTTCTGGGTGTTCCTAAGTCGATGGTGCTGTAATAATGAAGAAAAATGCGGTTCCCTCAAATTAGTTTGAGGGAATTGCTGTCAAATAATATATATTAGATTATACTCGAAACAATGGTTGTTTTGTGGATTACTGTAAGATTACACCATGTATCAAAGCTGAACTTAACAAATCTGTTACAATGAGTCGGGAGGAAGAGCGTCGGCTGTTCGAGGAGTATGCCACCAGCACAGATGAATCCCGAAAGAAGGAAATCTTCGACAAAATCATCATAGCCAACTTGAAGTTTGCGTTCAAGATGGCAAGTGATAAAGCCAAGGAATGTGACAAGTCCATAGATGACTTGTTTGCCGAGGCGAAAATTGGCTTGATTGAAGCGTTTAACAAGTACGACCCCCATGTGGGCACCAAATTCATCTCGTTTGTCGTGTGGTATGTACGCCGTGCGTTGAATACCTTTGTGTCTGACGACGACCTAATCCGTATTCCTATCGCATTGAAGTCGAATGTCTCGAAGAAGCGTCGTTTGAACCAGACTGATTATACGGAACGTGAGGGACATGCCAACGAAGTCATGAGCAACTTGAAGCAGTCTATCAAGTCATCGAAGGATGAGAACCCGGATAGCGTCTATAACGAGGCGCCTGACCTGAACTCCGATGGCATCGAAGAGCTTGAACACGATAATATGAAGGACGCTCTCTGGAAGATGCTTGAAACCAGTTTGGACAGCAAGGAACTCTACATAATGAGATATTCGTTTGGTTTGAAGGATGATGTGGTCCTTCCTGCGGCGGACATTGCGGCAAACCTCAATATGAAGAAAGCAGAGTTTCAGAAGATTAAGAAGGCTGCCTATGAAAAAATAGCCAAGAACAAGGAGTTTTATAGTCTTCTTAAAGAGACGGTGAATTCATAATGTTCAAATTCCTTACACGATTTTTTAATGGAGAGAAAAAAATGCTAGAAGAACCAACAATAGCAACGTCAGGTCAGTCTGTTGGCGATGTTCCCAACGGTGAACCGACTATGTCAAACAGTGAAGCGGCAAGACAGATTCAGGAAGCGGCTGAGCTGGCCAACAAGAGCCCGCTCGGTATCATCCCTGGGCAGATTAACCGTAAGCAACCGCAACGTCCAGTACCCAGGCAGCAAGGCCCTGTGGCACAGTACAACAATTACCAGCAGCCGCCTGTGAATAACGTACAGCGTGTGGCTCCGGCACAGATGGTTGCCCAGCCGTTGCCTCAACCGCAGGCACCACAGCCGATTCCTCCGCAACCACAGCCGATGCCGCAACAACCGATGCAGCAACAGCCGTACTACCCGCCTCAGCCACAGTATTATCCGCAGCAGGGTTATCCGCAACAAGGATATCCTCAGCAGCAGTACTACCCGCAACAGCCGATGCAGATGCAGCCTGTTCCGCAGGTTCCGCAAATGAGTGACGGGTTCGGTGCGCCGTTCTCTGAAATGTATGTGACCAGCGACCAGAACTATGAATGTTACATCGACCTGCCGGGAGTTAACCCGAGTGACATCAAGGTAAGGGTTGTTCAGAACAGTCTCGAAGTAAGCGGTATCCGTAAGCTTCATTCTGAATCCCCTGCTGCTGGCAAGAAGAACAAGAGAATCAAGGTGTTGGCCGCACAGTCCAGTGTTCCGGCATACTTGTTGAACCACTTTAAGTTTACCTTCCCGTTTGCGAAACCTGTTGACGAGGACAATGTTAAGGCTGCATTTGAAAACGGCCAGCTGCATGTTACTATCGCCATCCTGTCTAGTGAAAAGGGAGTGTGCGTGAGCGTTAGCATCTAGGAGGTAGCCATGAAGACGATTGCAGAAATCATTAACGCCAACTATGTTCTAGTCCCTCTTCTGAGAGATACCAACATGGGCTACATGATTACCGAGCGTGGAGACATGAGCGACTACGAATGGAGAGTATGGCGCAGGGCGGCTGAACTCAAGAGTGTCAAGCAGATTATGTCCAGCAAGGTAATGACGAAGAAGACTCCGGCTGAAATACGTCGTGGACTATTGTCGATTGTCGAATTCCTGAATGCCGAAGGCCTCGATGCTGCACTGGTAGGAACGGGTGCTGCAAACGACCTGAGGGTCAAGGACTACGAAACCGAAACGGAAACGACAGCTTCGTTCAACGATGAAGAACTCTAAATCGTTGAGTGTATAAACTAGACTATGGAAAGGGGGCCGAAGTGGCTCCCTTTTTCATTTGCCTGACGGAAACTCCTGATGGCAATGGGGTCTTGACAAACTGCCGGGACCTCGGTTCACTCAACGGTCGGCAAACTGCCGACAGGAGAATAACTATGGTGGGAACACTTCCTGCATTGAACGCTATGTATGAAACGGTATTCGACATATTCGAGCCGAAGAAATACGGACGCCCGATTTTCCCTCACGCATTTAAGAAGGCTATCATCAAAAATCCAGATACACAGGAGAACGAGGAAGTCCTTATTCTTGAGATTGCTGTTGTTGGCTGTTCCGCATCGGATGTTCAAGTAGAGGCTAAGGGTAACGTGATTAAGGTTACTGCGACCTCCCCGAAAGACCCTGAGGGTTATGTGACTTACTACGATTACATCAAGAGGCCGAACTTCACGTTCTCGTGGACATATCCATGTGCATACGATGTGGCGAATGCCGCCGCTACTGTTAAGGATGGTCTCTGTACCATCGCTGTGAAGAAAAAGCCTGATAGCGACGAGGCTAAGACCATTGACGTAACCGACGGAACGAACTAAATACTAAAAAGCCCACTGATTTCTCAGTGGGTTTTAAATTTAATGTCCGCAGTTGCATGGTCGTTTAGTTACTTTTGCTATTGTTCGTCTTGCGACCCCGCTAGCTTTGTAAACCGTTTTTAGACCTTGCAATCTAAGGGATGGGGGGAGAATCCACATGAAGTCGAGAATTGATGGAAAATCCTTGGTCATGCGGTCGATTGCCGTTGTCCCGGTGTATGTCGAGCCGTTGGCATCGGTGTACTTGAAGTCCTTTGCTTCCGAACCTGCATCGAGATAGTCAACAACCTCTGGGCTTACCTTCTTTTTAATCAGGCGGATGTAGCTGCTGCAAACGGGGCAACTCGCATCGTAGTAGATTTTAGGTTTCAAAGTCATGTTGCTTTCTCCTTTTGCCTAAATTAAGCTTCGATTGGTTCGTCAGACCATTGAACTTCCGGGCCACCGTCATATGTGAACTTGTCCTTGTAACCCGTTCCGAAAATCTCGTCCATTCTTTCGGCAATGCCCTTGAACAGTTCCTTGTTGTTCGGTTTCAGATGGCCTTTGTCGTCCATCATCTGGTTTTTGTGCAGGGTTTTCATGTCTTGATGCATGATGGCGTTGCGGTTTTCTTTTGCCCGCTTTTGTCCACGGCTGTCGATAGTAGAGATTTGGGCTTCATGCAGTTGATGCATTCCGAGACGGCTCGTGTCGTATTCAGGAATCATCGTCGGGCATAGCTTTTCCTTCATCTCAGTGTCGAAGTCAGCGTTCTTTTTAAGGATGTTGTCAATGGCCATGATTGTGTACATCGTCTTCTTGTCGATTTCATCGCAAGAACAGTGCATTCTAGGCCAGCATCCGTCGCCGCACGTACGCATTTCGGCGCTGTTGTTCGTAGGTTTTGCCAGTTCATAACCGTCACCGTCGTTGGAAACGATGATGAATATGTGCGGGATGTCCTTGTTTTTCAACTGGACGGTATCACCTACGTTGTACGGAGCTTCGTAGCCGAGTGATTCGAGTGCGTTGATATCCTTTATCGCATGGATAGTGTTCATGGTGTTTAGACCAAGACCCGCCTCGCAGATTGCTTCCTTTTCTTTCGGACTGAGGATTCCGCCTTCATCCGAGGAGAAGATTGGGCCTTTCCTGTCGTTGATTAGCTCGCCAGAAATACCGTATGCCTTGTAGAGAGGTTCGTTCTCGTTGTCGTAAGGGCTGCCCTTTACGATAATAGCCATATTCTCTTCGTCCTGCCGGGACTCGTCTTCGTCAGGAGGCAGGTTGGCGATTGCCTTGCACTGCTGGTTTATCTCCTCGAACAATGACTGCGATTCAAAAATGTCGTCGTTAAACATAGTTGGATTCCTATCGGATTTACATATAGTTTATATAGTTCGGGCTTTGCCAGAAGTATAAACTATTGGGTAAAGAAGGTGTATATATGAAATCGAAAAAGCTTGCTGGAATCCGTTTGTTCAACTATTTGCAGGATGGTATCAACTGGAAAGACCATAAGGATATCATTCTCGACTATTGGATAGCGAATGTTGCACCGCAGTATAACCGTTCCCCCGACAAGTTGCAGGGGTTCGTTACGGTGGAGTCGCTTCCTACTGCCGTGCAGAAGGAATACGAGGACTGGTTTAAGAAATTTGACTTCCAGACTTCAAAGGATAAGAAATGGATTGATTTTGTAAACGGAACGCTAAACATCTTCTATCACACAAACGGGTATCGTCAGGAAGCGGACAATATATGGTATATCGACTTGATGAAGTCCGAGGTGAAGGCGAGGAATATAGTGGAGAGCCAGGTGTATCATGGTAACCCTAACCTCAACTCCTTCCTGAAAATAGAGACCAACTCAAAGCCTGAAGAAGTGGGTGGTCGTCGTAACGGTTATATTTATGCCAAGAAGCTTGCCTCGGTTAGGCCGAGGGACACTCAGGGATATTACTGGGGAGTTGTATTCACTTGTGACGAAACGGTTAGCATCAAATATGACTCCAATGGACATATGGAGGAAAGAAGTATATGCTGGGCGGCTAACCCGGAGCATATTACCTTGGTGAAGATAACTGCCGACGGACTTTTTATCATCGTCCCATGTGAAGTTAAGAAGAAACTTTGGATGGATAGAAGGGTTGTCCCCGAAGGAATTATTTCGAAGACCCCGATGACAGGCGCCCGTCTTGCCGAGTATTTGAAGAAAAACTTCAACATCATGTACGGAATCTTCGATAATATCAAGAAGCGAGTTGACGAGGCTCGTGTTAACGCTACCGCCAGAAAGAATGCACTCTGTACGATGTCTGATGAAGAAATCATGGTTGGCGAAGTCCTTGGTATGAACCCGGAAGACTTCGTTGAGAACGGACATGTGTCGCAGAAAAAGCTTGAATACAACCGTGCGGTAAGGCGTAGCATCCACAAGGCCAACGTTCAACACAGGAAAGAAGTGAACGCTAAGATGCGTGCTATCGAAAAGGAAGAACGCAGGAAGGAAAAGGAAAAGGCCTCCCACTTCAATGCGTTTGCTATTTAGTTCCTGTTTCTCCTGAAATTCACGATGTCGTTTGCTGTCGGGGCATTTCCATTATTGATTATCTTGTAGACATCTTCTATGGTTACCGTTTCTGCTTTCGGAGGGTTCACTTCGAGGTGTTCGGAACTTAGCGATGCCAGCTTCATTCCGGCAACTTCTGCGTTGGACACGACCTTTTCGTAGATATCTTTGTAAGTTGTTCCATCATCCGTGGTTACCGTTGTGATTGCCGTTCCGTTGGACTGCTCGTTCAGGTCGGCGACGGTAAGCATTCCCTTCAACTTGTCGAAATCAATGAGGTCTTGCTTTGCGATGATGCCGAACTCGTTTTCGAGCTGCTCGTACTTGTCTGCATACGGTCCGTTGTAGAACGAGTCGAACATCAGTTCTCCGTTGTATCCTTCGAACATCTTGACTATCGCATCGAACTCTTGTTTAATCTGGTCTCCGATGAATGCATGTAGGATATAGGCATCCCCGCCGACTGCAACAAAGTTGTTGTTGTAACCTCCGATGACTGACGAGTTGGAAACATATTCGTCTTCCTTTGTGGCCGGGACGAAGATTCCGTCAACCCAGCGACCCCTTTGGTAATTATCTTTCGTGACCTGTTTCTGGTCGAACATGTTGTCTACTGACAGCGGAAGGTTGGGCCTGCCGTCTCCGCACGGGATGTGTAGTCTTCCGTCTGATAGCGTAATGTACGACGCATCAATCATGTCGTCAGCCCGGAGTTTAATGTTGTAGTATTCATCTCCGAGGAAGTTCTTGACGAATGCAATAGGGTCTGTCGAATAATAGCTTAGGACGATTGGTTTGTATCGGCTGATGTATTCGCCAGCGAGAAGGGCACGGAATGACTGCAGGTTGCCCATCATGCCGAAGTACACGAGCAACTGCTGGTATGCCATCTTGTTCTTGTTGAGCCATTCGTACATGTCGCCCTTGTTCGGCATCTTCGTTCCGTAAGCGTCCATCTTCAACTGAATCATCCTTAGATATTCAATCAGGTTGATAAGCGGGAGGTTCTTAGGGAAATTGAAATTACGAATAGACTTGGGGCTTACATACCTTACGCCACCGAAAGTGTCGGCGTTTTGATAAACAGACGACTTGTTTGAAATCCATTGGATGGTCTTTGATTTCTGTAATTCGGGAGTAGGGGCTTTCGCATATTTACTTGCCTGAACATAGGAGAAATCTACTACCGGGTCTCTCTGGGAAATCAGGCTGTCACGGAACTTGGGTGCGTCCTTGTGGTTCACGCCTATCGGTAGAAACTCCCAGTCGAACAGGTCGGCACCGACAGTAAGGCGACCGCACCAGACAACATTGAACCTTGCACCGTACTTGCCTTTCAGGCAATCGTCGGTGAATGCACGGGCGATATCGACGAGCTTCATCATGTCGTCGCTTCCGTCCTTGATGGGGGTCTTCTTGTCATCCTGATAAATCATTATTTTGGTAGCAAGGCCATAGTTGTGCCATGAGAGGAAAGCGCTCTCGCTTCCGCCTAGGCACCTTGCCCTCTGGTCATCGACGGAACGTGTGGTCTCTACCAGTTCGACCTTTTCCTTTCCGAACTCGTCCTTCAAGATTTTGATAAGGTGGGCTACACATGGATATATGTTGATTCCCTTCCTCAGTGCGGAGATTTCCTTGCTTGTATCGTAGAAGATTTTCCAGCCGTCCTTGCCGGAACCGAAGCTACCGCTGCGGTCCTTGATTGCGTATCTCGACTGGTCGAACGGGCCGTAGGAACCGAATGCGTATCCACGGATTTCCTCGTCATACGGGAAGTATGGAAGGTTGTACTCGATATTCACCTGTGAGGTCTCGTCGCCGCTCTTGGTGTCGTCGAGTCCCACCATGAAGTATTGGGTATTTCCCGTCTTCGGTATTGCTGCGATAGAATCGAGAGTTATCGTATGAGCATCGGTTATCGTGGCGGAAAGTTCATCGGTGAAGTTCTCGACTTTGAGTGATACCTTCTTTCCCGGTTCGAGGTCGCTCGGGATTTCCTTGCTGACAATAATGCTGGTTCCGTATGTATAGCTAGACTCGAACGGTATCATGCGCTTGGGTATCCTCATGTCCTTCGGATACTTGCTGTACAGCCCGACATTGATGAACCTGATTTCCGTCCAGCGTGTGCCGATGTACTTTGTTCTCGTTATGGTTTTCCAGAAGTACAGGAAGCGTATCTTCCGCTTGACCTTTTTGTACAGACGGGTAGGAATAAGCAGTCTTGCCGGGTAATTGGCCGTGATTGGAATTCCGTTGGTAACACGATAGCATTCGCTGTCTTTCAGGATACGCTCTTTGCTTTCGAATACGGAATCCGCAGTGTAGTATTCGAAGTATTTTATGCGGTTGATTACACGGTTGAAGTCGTCAACTTCACGCTTCAACGAGTTCAGCTTTATCTTCAAGATGGCGGCAGCCGCTGGGTGCAGGAATGCCATTGCCGTGATGACGGTGTCGAAAGTATCTACGATGTCGTCGATGTCATCGACAATGTCTATCTTATCGTGCAAGTGAGATGACGTGATGGATGAATCCGCCTGGAACAACGGGATGAGCTCCTTGCGTGCAGTCGAAGCCACATTAGTTTCGGTATCATATTTGGCACCATTGTACCAGTCGACCACCTTTATTGTCATCTCCGAATTTGCGTTCACATAGGCATCAATCGCTTCGGCTGTCTGCCCGATTAGGAATGGGGAAGAAAATGACTTGCCATTTGCTTTTAACATCGGAGTCTTTGTACCGATTACGGCGTGGTTCATCAGATTGGCGAGCCATTCATATTTGTTGATATTCGGTATTCTTGGTGCGACATAGGTATCAAAAATACCTTCCAGCATAGAGTAAAAATCGGGTAACTTATACTCGGTGTATGATATCAATGCGTTAGTAATTGATGAGCCAGAGTAGGCATCGTACAGGTCCTTCAATACGACAGACGAGTTCATTTCGGTATAGGTGTATATTCCATTACTGTGTCCCTTAAACTGGAATCGTTTGTATTTGTCAATGGAGAAGTATGGAGTGACAATAGTAATGAAACTATTCAAGTCAGAGCTTTCATCATTAGCAAAACTGCATTTCAGCGATTCGACATCAATCAGGAATGTCTCTCCCTCGGCTGTGTAATTGATTTCATCTGGGCTGGCGTTACGGAAGTCTACCGCCGATACCTTCTCAATCTTTTGTCGTGTAGATTTTTTGAGGTGCTTCTTCAATGACCAAAGACTCTTTATTCCGGCAAGAACATCGCTGAACTGGTCTTCGAAATCTTCTGCGACCTCTTCCTTCGGGAAGTATGCTTCGAAGGCATCACGGAGAGAAGGCAAGAACGGAGTCTGGTTGTCTCCCGTGCAGTCAATCATATAGCCATAGTTCTGCATCCTTGTGCAGAATCCAGCCGTATCCGCCTTGGTTACATCGGATGCTGTCATGCGCCTGGAAAGGTCGACGACGGTAACATCTTCCGCATTTTTTCCTGGTGGCGGAGGTGCTGCGTTCGGGTCCACAAGGTCATAATAGGTAGACACTTCGACCTCGAACCTGTTTTCCTGAACATCCCTCGCTACCTTGCTCATGCGGCGTTGAAGCGTGGAATGGGAAAGGGAGCAGTTCTTCTTTTCGTACTTGTCGGATGTAGCCCACTTGTACGTTTCGCATCCGCTTCCGAACAGGCCGAACATGGCCATTGCGTGAGCATACACGCTGGCATCGTCGGCTACTGGCTGCGGATTCTTTATTAGGGTATATTTTGGAACAACACTCAGGGTGAGGTCAACTTTCTGGTCAACGCTTGCGTTATCGTCATAATGGGCATATCCCTTAACTGTTGATATCAATGTTCCGGCAGGACGGGGAACTTCGTATTCGGCATCGCCGAGAGACGAGCCTATCCTGAAAGCGTACCTGTCGCTGCTTTCGGTTCCATCTTCGGTCATGACGCTACAGCTTTGGACAAGATGTCCTTTTTCCTTGTCTTCCTTGCTACCATCAAAATACTTGTCCGTGCCGAAGTACCGAGAGACATCGGAAAGGCCGATGCCCGTAACGATGTAGTCGATGTTGCGGGTGACATATTCGTTCAGAGAGTTGTCGCCGTCGTCTGTTGCGACGGACGAGTCTGCCTTTATGGGCACGTCTTTTAGCTCTATTTTGGCGTCCGTCTTTGCGGACATCTTTTTGAAGTATTTGCTGAAATCGAACATATTGGCTCACGTATTTTCGTTTATAGTTTATCACGGTGGAATAGAACCGTTTCGGTATAAAAATATATTTCGAAAAATGTATTTTAAGATTAGTTTAACTTAGGGGATATCCCAATGAAACATACACTTACCCTCCATTCTAAAGACCTCAACATCACAATCGACGAACAGAAGAGCCTTTTCGACCGTGCGTTCGGCAGGGGTCTTGACCGTGCCGAAAACGAATACAAAATCTCCGATTTTGATACCCTTTGGCACGCCCGCAACACAAGACTGAATACCGAACTCAATACGGAAGATTTCGGCAAGATATACGACTTCCTCGATGCCGTAGAAAATTCCATGAAGGAAGGTTTCTGCCGTGTCGCCCGTGACCTGATGAATACATCAAGGACCACGCTCGACGAGGTTGACAAGGTGAAGATTGACACGAACCTCAAGAACAGCGAACCGACGGAAGTTGTTTGCGACGTGCCGAGCCTCCACAATATCGTCGTCCTTCTCTTCGAAGGCATGAAGGCTTTCTGCCATGAGCGTCTGTGGAACGCCGACGACGTACCGAAAAAGACGGATGCTGCCCCGAAGGTTCTCCAAAAGATTGCCGATAAGCCCAAGGCAAAGAAGAAGGCTGGTAAGACTGTGAAGAAAGAAAAGAAAGTCGAAGTGGAGTACCTTGGCTACAAGAAGACCGTGAAGAAGGGTGCCAAGAAAACCAAGAAGGAAGCCTAATGGACGGCGGGAAAACTCGTTCGGTTCGCAAGACATGAGGTACATATTATGACCATGCAAGAATATGTCGATACGCTTGCTGAAATGGGTGAGCTAGTTTGCCTACCTAGGAGTCAGCTCGTTGCATTTGTCAAAGCGACATACGGCACTAACGCCCTGTTGATAAAGCCTAGCCTTTATTTCAGGTTGTTCCGTAGGCCGTGGAACTTCATCTGTACTCCGTTCAACAAACTTCTGAGGTGGGTTGGTCGCACGTTGCCTCTACGTGATGCCGAGGGTAATCCGATGAGTGACAGGTACATTCATTTCACCGTAATGCTGCAAATGGCTGGATTCATCCCGTTTCAGGACTATGGCTGGCATGTAGTTGATGCGATACCGATTTCCCAGATTGAACCGAAGAAGTTCAAACGGTACTTCACGTCACAGCGCAAGGCGACGGGGAGGATGCCGAAAGATAAGGCGGTAAAGTTCCTCGAATTTCTGTACGAAGAGTACAAGAAGAAGCACTAGGACTAGCGGTTCACCTCATATAACAAGAAAGCCTCCCTTTGCAGGGAGGCTCCTTTGTTGTGGCTATAAGGAGGCAATTCACCACAACTAAAGCTTAATCTGGTCCTTGTAGTCCTTCTGGGTAATCGGTTTGTCGGAAGTTGCAGATGCGGTAGAGCAGATGGCGAACCTGTTCTGCCTGAGAGCTCTAAGCAGTTCGTCCTTGTCCCATACGCCACGTTCCTCTGCGGCTTCACGGTCCTTCTGTGCGGACTTGCCGATGTTGCTGGCGTCCTTGGGGATGTCGTACTCCATGCGGCGGTAATTGCGGTAGCCACGACCTGGGGTATTGTTTACCATGTCGTCTTCAAGGAATTTATCCTGCTCGGCTGCGAGTCGGTCTGCGGTATGCCAGTAGTTCTGGCTATATGCACGGTCGAGGAACTTCTTAGCCTTGCCGCTGGAAATGTCGCTCACGTTCTTGGCGTATTCCTGGCATATCGTGAACATGTCGTGTCTGTAGTCTGGGTGGGTGTCGAAGTTGTCACCAGCACTGCGATAAGCGTATTCGGAAGATTTTAGCGTACCCATAAAGAATCCTTTTATGACTTCTCATTTAGTTTATAGCTTCAACAAAGCCTTGCCAAATTTCATTTGGCGAATTATATTTACTTTTATGCGAACTTTGGAAGAATACAACTTTTCTGACTTATTGGCTGATATCAGCGGATACAAGCTCGACCAGTGGAACAAGAAGACTACGGCATCGGGGTTTAAACGGTATGCGTCCGTAGATGACTGGAAGGGAATCGCACTGATGGAAGTCGTGTCGGTAAAATCCGAAAAGAAATTGCGTGACTGTACAATAGGAGTCATCGTCAATGTGCTGGATAGAGGGGCAGTCCAGCTTTGCTTGACCTTCAAGAGCGAATACAGCAAGGGAAGGCATACATTTCGTGGAGACAAATCTATGTATAAGATGCGGATGGAATTTCTGTTCTCGAAACTGAAATGTAAGAAGTGGGTTGGCTTTGGACTTGTCGAGGACGGTAGGTGTTGGCTTTCTGTTCCTCCTTCTCATGCTGGCGAGGTTCCCGATTTGTTGTGGGAGATATACAAGAATATCCTGATGTATCCTTGCGAGCAGGCGTTTAAGGATGTCGGGAAGAAACAAGACCCGACGGTCGCATCGGTGCCCGACCTGTCATTTTCCGAGCTGGACGGGCTATAAACTATTGATGATTGAATCAGTGGTTTACCTCGATGGCATTGTGCGACAAAATTGATATATGGTCACCGTTTATTATCTATGGCCGAAACTATACAGGTCAGGTCATTTCTCGCATGTATGCAGACAAGGATATTGTAAAATTGGAGGTGGTCGACCCTGACGGCCTGTTCCGATTGGAACCGATAGATGAGTCAGCGGGAATTTACAACCTTGTATTGAACAGGTGTGCCCTTATCAATGTTCAGGCATGCGAATGCCCTGTCGTAAATGAACTGAAGCTTCGTATCAATGACGAAGAGGAATGTACACGCAATATATACACTATCATCCCAGGCAATATACAGAATGCGGCGACCGAAGCAAATACGTTCGGTAAAGCTCTTGTGATGAACTTCAACATGCTGCCTCTTTTCGATGAAAATGGCAGGGTGTCGTGCGACCCGTTGTTTGACCCTACTACGGTGGATATAAACACGTTCCTTAACAATTTCCATGTGCTTTTCGAGAATGAGGGAGACAAGGTGGAGGCGCAACATGCCTCGTTCGAGACACGTTTCTGCCAGATGTTCTACCAGAGCATCAAGCTGCCTTCTCGATACAAGGCGAAGGAGTTGTTTGCCCCAGGAGATGTGCTGACACTCAAATACAAGGTTGGTGTGGACGAGTTTGGCAACGATGTCTACTATGTCATGGACAAGTCGGCTGTTTACCGAGACGGCGAAAAACAAGAAGGCCCCATAGTGGTCAAGTACGTTCAGAACGACAATACGCTGACTCTTGAAATGCCCGTGGACACGGATGTAGATGATGCTCGAAAGTTCACGACGAAGGTCATCCCGAATGGTTCTTACTATGATTTCGTCGATGTCGGGAAGTCGATGGTTCAAGGCACGTTTGATTCACTGACCCCGCTGCTTATACTGAGTAAAGGAAATATCAAGGGCAAGGCTACGTTCTATGTCAACGGTAATGCGGTCGGAAAGTTCGGAAAGGATGTGTACGGGAATGTAAAGATTGACGGTGTCGAGTACAAGGTATGGAAGGTGTTCTTTGATTCGCACGTTACATTGGATTA
>JAEEGL010663122.1_pt1 | contig 72852 bp, 77 predicted proteins | sample 9134231 | NCBI WGS metagenome assembly JAEEGL01 (sample SAMN16246548, study PRJNA631951) | gut metagenome | biome: gut microbiome; feature: rumen; material: fiber-attached | host: Bos | place: Iran: Karaj | collected 2018-10 | reverse complement strand
GTAACAGTTAAAGGCGGAGGATTCTCTGGTCAAACTGGTGCTATTAGATTAGGTATTACTAGAGCTTTATTAGCATTCGATGCAGATGCTGATCAAGGTAGAGAAGATGCTTATCGTAAAGTATTAAAAACTGCTGGATTTGTTACTAGAGATCCAAGAGTTAAAGAACGTAAGAAACCAGGTTTAAAGAAAGCACGTCGTGCTCCACAATTCTCAAAGAGATAGTTATTTATTTCGATGTTTCAAAAGTCCGATTTATATCGGGCTTTTTTTGTTCTTAATTACCAAATTAAATAGGAGAGATTATTATAGTGAAATTTTATGTTTTCTATTATATAATATCTAACCAACGGGGGGATTAGGATGATTGAAAAATGCATTACAAGTGAAACTAATCCAATAGTAATTAATGTTGATAAACCAATAGATTTAGATAATGTTAGGGAATGTGAAAGAATTGCTGCAATGATTAGTGAAGAAACTGGTGTTCCTAAGGGCTTTATTTATTCGCCTGTGCGTCCTTTGGTGGATAGATGGCATAAAATTGGTGATGAATGGTACTTTTATAAGAGTGACGATTATGATTTTCATTTTATTAATGAACTTTTAGGAGAGATTATTTCTGAATATTTTGGAGTAGATACTGTACACTATAGTGTAGCTAAATTATGTGTTTCTGGAAAAGAGCAATATGGTCTTTTGTCAAAAAATTTCTGTGATAAAAAGTATACTTATAAAACAGTGTGGGATTATGGATTAACGAGAAGATCAAATTTATCAATTTTGGGTGATATTCGTGGAATTTGTGGATCAGATAGTGAGTATTTATTACTATTAAAAGATTTAAAAAAATTTTTTATAAGAGATTTTTATACTTCACAGTTAGATAGAACTGGTGCTAATTTTATGTTTAGAGTTGGTAGTGAAGGAATTAGATTAGCTCCTTTATATGATTATGAGAATTCTTTCGAATCAATCAGTCCTGAATGGTATAGAAATCAGATAGTTGATCTTAGATTAAAAGATGAAGAAACTAGAGCTATACTAAGAAGTGATGATGATTTTCAAGAGTTGTTGCATTCTTTGATGCGTATAAGTATGAAAGACTTTCTTCAAATTGTTAAATCACTTCATAAAATTCGTATATCATCTGATCTTAGAGACTATTATGAAAAATGGGACAAGGATATAAAGAGATTAGTTAAAGAATATGAAGTAATAAAGTAATAATATAAACCAGAAAATATGTTTCCGGTTTTATGTAATTTGTAACCCTAGAATCATTTCCTGTATAATAAAATTATAATAAGGTATGATTTAAGCAGAAGGGAGATAATATTTATGAATCAAGAAAAGATTGGTAAATTTATTGCTGAATGTCGTAAGAATAAAAAAATGACTCAATCAGAATTAGCTGAAAAGTTGGGTGTAACAGACAAATCAATTGGTAATTGGGAGAATGGAAGAAATATGCCTGATTTATCATTATTTAAGCCTTTATGTAATGAATTAGGAATAACTATTAATGAATTATTAAGTGGAGAAAAGATAAGTAAAGATAAATATCAAGAAAAATTTGAAGAAAATATTGTTAATACAATTGATTATTCAAATAAACAAGTTTCTAATTATAATCTTATTATTTCTATGTTATTAACAATTTTTGGTTTATTCATTATTATTTCTGCTGTAATAATATTCCCTAGTGAAAGTAGTTGGGGAACTATATATATTACATTTGGTAATTTATTGTTTATCATAGGTATTTGTAAACTAACTAGAAAAATGAAACTAGGATGGCGTTTATTGTTGATAGCATCTATTTTTATAGGATCTCTTGCTATATTATTGGTATCAGATTATATAAATGTTAGAAGAAATAATGTTGCACCGATGATAAGAATTTCTACGACGTATCTAGGTAGTGAAGATGGTGATTTATTATATTATGATACGCCTTTCTATGATGTAATTAGATGTGGTGTTAAAGAAGAAAAAAACTTTAACATAGTTAAGAATAAACATTATAGTAATGAAGATTTATATGAATATTGTGCTAATAAATAAGTCTGATAATATCAGGCTTTTTTTTATGTCAATTTACGTGTCTTTTTAAAGACCGGTTGATACATTTTCCGTTTTTTATTATAATTGTAATAAGATATTGGGGTGAAATGATGAAAAAAGCAGGTTCTGTTTTTAAATATATATTCTTGTTTATAATTTTTTTAGGTATTGGTGTTGCTATTGGTATATATGGAACTAAAAAGTATATGGAATCAAAAAAGAAAGATGAACCAGTAGAAGAAGTTGTTCCTGAAAAAGAAGTGGTTATAACAAATATAACTGATGATAGTACTTATACCGCTATAGTTAATGAGTTATATGCAAATTTAGTTAAGAATCCTGCATTCTATTCTAGTAAAGGATTTAATATTACAGAAGCTTCTAATGAAGTAAAATTAAGTTTGGTTTATTATTATATTGTAGCTAATAAAATGGATAGTGTAGATACATTGCCTTCTTCTTGGGAAGGAACTTACTGTGTATTTAATGAGGGTTTAAATTCATTTATAGTTGATTCAGCAGGTGCTGGATGTACTGTTAGTTATGTACCTGTAGCTACAATTAATGAGACATATAAAAAACTATTTGGAGATACAGGTTTAGAAATGGTTGCTACTTTCCCTGCTAATGAATATAAAACTTGTGTTTTAGTTGGTGAAAGTTATACTTGTGGCCGTGTAACTGGTACTATTTATAATGGCTCTTTACAACCAAAAATGGACGTTTTAAAAGTAGAAAAATATAATGATGATATTGTAATTACAGAAAAGGGTTATTTATATGATAATAGGAGTAATCTAACTACACCAGATAAGAATTATTATTTACACTCTTCTGATAGTACAGATTATTATTTTGAATTAAAAAGTTCTGATAATTTCTATTTTATTCATACATTTGTGAAGAATGAAGATGGATCTTATACGTATTTGAAAACGACAACCGAAACTAAAAAAGATAATTAATTATCTTTTTTTTATGGTAATATTTAAATAGGTGATATAGATGGCTAATAAGTATTTGGAAGAACTGCTTAAAAGAAATAATATAGATCTTGGTAAAAATGATGAAGAAAATGTTTTAAAATGGAATGAATTAATGTTAAATAAAAAATCTAGTGAATGGACTAGTGAAGATATTGAATTAGAATCAAAATATCTTAAAGAAGAGTTAGTTAAACATAAACCTGTAAATATTTTTGAATTATTGTCATTAATACCAGTTCCAAATTATGAAGATAAGATATTCTTTTATAATGGTGATATAGCCTCTATATTTATTGATGCTATAGCTATTCCAATCGCCGATAAACAGGGAGAAAGAAAAGATAAACAACACGATGTTTATTATTATAATGGTATAAATTTATTAAAAAAATTAGATATATCTAGAGAAGTAGAAGATGTAAAAGAAGGAGAAGTTATAATTACAAGATCATATAATGTTCCTTCGGATTTTATAATACATGTTAATTATAATTACAGAGATATAGAAACAAGTATTATAAACATTTTAGAGTGTTCTAGAGTTAATATGGTTAAATCTTTGTTAATTGATATCGATATGAATGATATATCTTTGTACAAAGCTGTTTATGATGCAATATGTAAATATCTAGATACTTATAAAGATATGTTTGATAGAATTTTGATATATGTTAATGATACTATTAATGTTCAAGAATTAGAAAAAGAGCTTTCATAGCTCTTTTTTAATATTCAAAATATTTCATTCTTTTGTTTTTATCTATTTCTAAACCTGTTGAATAGGAAATGTTAGGTATAGATTCTTTCAGTTTGTCTAAAGAAATTTTGTTATTTAGATATTTATCTATTTCTTTTATTATTTCGATGCATTTCTTTTCACTAATATTCATTAAATCTTCAAATGAATAATTAAATTTTAAATCTTTAAAGCATGGATGATTCCATTCTTTATGATCTAAGTTTAGATAAGACATATTTATATCGGTGATGTGTGTACTATAAGAAGATAAATAGCCAAAGTGATGTCTAGTTATAAAATCCCAACCTTTATAAAAGAATCTTTTGACTCCAAAGCGATCGTTAATGACAACACTGTAAATTCTTCTAGCTTTATTGATACTTTTTTTGTAATATTCACCAATATTGTCTTCGTTATATGTTTTTTTGTAAATAGCAGATATCATATTGGTAAGATCATCACTTATATATGGATGACCAATTACATCTCTTGCAACATTGCAGTATTTATAACTTCGATTGTAGGTTTGTTCATAATAATAAGCGTCAACATCTCTTTCCATATGTGCATGTTCACCTTTATATTTGTAAGTAGATTTGTCTTCTTTATGATAAGTACCTGTTTTATAGAATATTAAAGGGTGACAATTAGAATCTAGAACATAATGAGTTATAGAACCATATATGTAAGCTAGTGCATCACTATTATTTTCTAATTTATTATCTTTAATATATTCGATTATATTAATTAAGTAATCTTGAGTTTTTTCCCAATGACCAATGTGTCCAAGTAGGTTTAAGTGCTTTGTTTTCTTAATATTTAGGCTTTTGTAATAGAACAAATAATCATGACTTTGAGCGAAAGTTTGATATAACTTTTTGGACTTTTCTAAGATGGGATAGTCGTTGATTATTTTTTCATATACTCTTTTAGCAAATATATCATGTGTTATTATTGATGGCATGTAATCACCTACTTATGTTAATTATAGCATAAAGTATTTATATAAATGTATCAATTTGTGCGATATGTATGGTATAATATTTAAGATAATAGGGTGATGCTGTGTGATAAAAACATTTAAAACTATTGACGAACAAATTGAAATACTGAAAAGCAAAGGCTTGGAAATAAATGACTATGAATATGCTAAGGATGTATTGCTTAGAGAGAACTACTTCTTCATTAGTGGTTATAGACATTTGTTTTTAAAATCTCCTAAAGATAGAATGTTCTTGCCAGGAACTGAATTTAGAGAGTTATATGCTATGTTCAATTTTGATAGACAAATTCGTAATATTATATTTAAAAACTTATTAATTGTTGAAAACAACGCAAAAAGTATTTTTTCTTACCAATTATCTAGAAAATATGGTATTAAAGAAAAGAATTACTTAAACCCTTCAAACTTCGATAGAACCGGAGATAAAATTAGACAAGTTAATGATTTGTTGAAAAAGATAAAAAGACAAATAAGAGTTAATGGTGGTCAACACTCAGCAACAGTTCACTATTTAAATAATTATGGTTATGTACCTTTTTGGGTAGTAGTTAAAGTATTATCTTTTGGATTAATTAGTGAGTTATATACAATTATGAAAAAAGAAGATCAATCTGATATTGCTAAAGTTTATGGTATAAGTGTAGAAGATTTAATGACATATTTACCTATATTAGCTAATTTCAGGAATTTGTGTGCTCATGAAGATATTATGTATGATCATAAAACACAAAAAATGATTGAAGATACTAAATATCATTCTATATTAAATATACCTCGTATGGATGGGGAATATATTTATGGTAAAGATGACTTATTTGCTTTAGTAATAATCTTAAAGCAATTATTAAGAGCAGAAGATTTCACTTTATTAATGAATGAATTATCTTATGAAATAGATATTTTGGGAGGTAAATTGCAAACTATTCAAGTAAGTAAAGTATTAGATAGAATCGGCTTCCCATTAAATTATAAAGATATAGCAAGGATTGATGACAATGCAAACTGATGAGATGTTTACGAATCCAAATGAATCTTTTAATAATTTAATGAAAGAAACTGAAACTCAAAATCAACATGAAAATGAAACTAAACATAAGAAATCTAATGTTTTGTTAATTCTTTTATTAATGATTATTACTAGCTTGATGAGTTGTTTAATTACTTTGTTTGTTATAGTTAAGTTTCCTAAGATAACTGAAAGATCTGTAACAACGATTACTAAAGAAGACATAACTATAACAGAAGATGGGATTTCTTCTTCAGTTAGTAAGGTTTATGATTCTGTAGTTGTTGTAGAAAATTTTAAATATGGTGTTCTTAGTTCAACAGGTACTGGCTTTGTATATAAAAAAGATGAAGGGAAGTACTTTATATTAACTAATTACCATGTTATAAAAGAAGCTTCAAATGTTAAGATTGTTTTAACAACTGGTGAAGAGTATGAGGTAAAAGTATTAGGTGGCGATCAATTTGCTGATATTGCTGTTTTGGAATATCGCTCTAATAAAGAATTAGGTGTAATTGAAATTGGTGATAATACTAAGACGAAGGTAGGAGATACAGTATTTGCTATTGGAGCTCCTTTAGATAGTTCTGTTTATTCTTGGTCAGTTACTAGAGGTGTTTTATCTGGTAAAGATAGAGAAGTAGCTGTAAAAGTCGCTTCTAATACAACATCTGACTGGATTATGAATGTATTACAAACTGATGCTGCTATTAATAGTGGTAATAGTGGTGGACCATTATGTAATGTTAATGGTGAAGTTATTGGTATTACAAATATGAAACTAGTTGAAAGTGGAATTGAAGGAATGGGCTTTGCTATTCCTATTGAAGATGCTACTTTCTATGCTGATGCAATTATTAATGGTGAAGATATTACTAGACCTAAACTTGGTATATCAATGTATGATGTTAATTCAAAAAGTTTATATAGAGTTGAAGGTGTTTCAAGTGGTGTTGGTGTATCAATGGTTAATGCTGAATCACCTGCACAAAAAGCTGGCTTGAATGTTGGCGATGTAATAATTGCAATAGATGGGGTAACAATTAATAATGTTGCTGAATTAAGAGTACAATTATATAAACATAAATTTGGTGACAAAGTTAAAATTAAATATGTAAGAAATGGTCAGGCTTATACAGCTGAAGTTGATTTATTTAAATATACTGGTTAATATAATCAGTATATTTTTTATAGATGTGTTATAATACTTTTGATTTTTTGGGGTGAAGAGAATGAAAGCAGGATTTATATCTTTAGGTTGTTCAAAAAATTTAGTAGTAACTGAGGAGATTATAGGTTTATTTAAAAAACATAATTTTATTATTACAAATGATCCTAGTGATGCCGAATTATTATTAATAAATACTTGTGGTTTTATTGAATCTGCTAAAAGAGAAGCTGTTGATACAATTCTAGAGATGGCTGATTACAAAAAGAATAATTGTAAGTATTTAATAGTTGTTGGTTGTTTAGTACAAAGATATGAAGAAGAATTAAAAAAAGAACTTCCAGAAGTAGATTTGTTCGTTAGTATAAAAGATTATGATAGTTTATGGGAAAGAGTAGAAGGATTAATTAATAATACAAAAGAAACTGATTATTTGAATTTCATGGATAGATATCTTACTACTGGAGATACTATGGCTTATTTAAAGATAGCTGAAGGATGTAGTAATTATTGTACATATTGCGCTATTCCTTATATTCAAGGAAAATATGTTTCAAGAAAATATGAAGAGATATTAGAAGAAGCAAAAAGTTTGGCTGAAAAAGGAATACAAGAATTGGTTGTAATAGCTCAAGATACTACTAAATATGGAATCGATCTATATGGTAAAAGTAGATTAGCTGAGTTATTAACTGATTTAAGTAAGATTGAAGGGTTTAAATGGATTAGATTTTTGTATTCTTATCCAGAATCTATAGATGATGAATTAATTGAAGTAGTTAAGAATAATGATAAGATATGTAATTATTTTGATATTCCTATTCAACATATATCTAATAGTGTATTGAAAAGAATGAATAGGAAAACAGATAGTGATTCAATTAAGAATTTAATTAGTAAACTAAGAAAAGAAATACCTGATGTAATTATAAGAACTACTTTGATAGTTGGTTTTCCTGGGGAGACTGAGGAAGATTTTAATGAATTATATGAATTTGTTAAGGATTGCAAGTTTGATAGATTAGGTGCTTTTGCATATAGTTTAGAAGATGGAACACCAGCTGCTAAATTTAGTGATCAGATTGATGAGAAAGTTAAAGAGAAACGTCGTAAGGCCATAATGGAATTACAACAAAAAATTTCTAAAGAAAATCAAAAAAGTAAGATTGGAAAAACATATGAATGTTTAGTAGAAAATATTACTGAAGATGGAAAATACTATATTAGTAGAAGTTATATGGATGTACCTTCAGAAGATGGTGTAATATATATTGAAAATGATGGTACTTTAATGATTAATGATTTTGTATTAGTTAAAATAACTGACAGTACTGAATATGACTTGTACGGGGTGAATGTAAAAGAAATATCATAGCAATGATATTTTTTTGTTTATTATGTTATAATAGTTTTAGATTATAGAGGGTGATTAATAATGGCTAAATTATCTGTGGAAGCAAGTCAGTTACAATCTGCTGCTAAATCTTTTCTTTCTGGAGAATCTAATACTATAGAACAGACATCTAGTAGTTTGAGTCAAGTATTATCATCTGTAAGTGATGTAGATGGCTTTGGATTGTCTGGAGCTGCTACTACATTGGGATCTAATGTTAAGAATAATTCTGAAGATATTAAAACGGTTTTAACTAATGTTAAAAACTTTGCTGAAGGAGCGATTGCAATAGATGATGAATCTGGCAATGCATCTAAGGAAGTAGATTATTCTACATTGTTTAATACAGATGGTTCTAGAGCTGGAAATGCTAAGGTAGTATGGAATTTCTTGAAAGCTAAGGGATTGAGTGATGAAGCAGCAGCTGGTGTTATGGGTAATATTCAAGCAGAATGTAACTTTAAAACAACTGCTGTTGGTGATAATGGAACTAGTTATGGTTTAATTCAATGGCATGCAGGTAGATGGAATAATCTTAAGAATTTCTGTAGTCAACATGGTTATGATTCTAGTTCATTACAGGGTCAATTGGAATTCTTATGGCACGAATCGTTAGATCCAAATAGCGCTTATGGTAAAAAGTTAGCTTCTAAAGGATTTTATAACGCATCTTCTGCTGTAGATGCAGCCGTTATATTTCATGATGTAGTAGAAAAAAGTGCATCTTCTCCTGAAACAGTTAGAAACAAACGTGGTGGTTATGCAACAGAATGGTATAACCAATTTAAAGGTACATCTTCTGGTATAGATTTATCTGGAGTTTCTTCAACAGTTGCTTTAGGTGGAGCAAAGAGTGTGGTTGATGCTTCTGTTTCGACTTCTTCTACTGGAAGTGATTATTCTTATGTATCTTATGATTCTTACTCTGGTGGTGGCGGAGGCGGCGGAGGCCGTGGACCTGGAGGTTCAAAACCAGTTGAAGTTGCGGAAATCATTGGTGCGGATAGTCTTGACTTTGAAAAGTTGGAAGCTTATTTGGCAACAATAGAAGGAAAAGTTGTTCAACTTCCAGAGGGATTAGGAAAAATTCATTCTTATATGGGATGGCAAATGATTACAGCAAAATCTAGTAATCAATACAAATTAAGACAAGCTGCTGGTATGAATTTTGATGCTGATGGCTTTGGTAAGATTGGTGATAGATATGTTGTTGCAACAACAACTACATTTGGTCAAGTTGGAGACTTTATAGATGTTAAACAAGCTGATGGTACAATCATTAAATGTATAATTGGTGATATTAAAAGTCAAAAAGATGAAGGTTGTAATCAATGGGGTCACAATAGTGGACAGTGTGTTGTTGAATTCGTAGTAGATAAAACTTCTTGGTATGGAACTAATAAAACAGTTAATCATTTCCATCCAGAGTTTAATCAAACAATAACTTCAATAGCTAATAAAGGAAATTACTTTACTTTGGCTGAGTCTTATAAAAAAAGCGCTCCAGTCCAGGTATAACGTAAAAAACTTGACATAAAAAATTTAAAAACAAAATATATAAAAAGAGATAATGGTATAATGAAATTAATGATAGGAGGATTTTGATTATGGGAAATATTATTTCATATGATACTGAAGAAATGGGACTTTGGTCTGGTAATGTTTCAGATGCTGCTACGGCATTTGTTGATGAAGTAGGAGCTTTATACAAATTGATTGATGAATTTGTAGCAGACGATTTTACAGGTAATACTTCTGATGAATTCAAAGCTTTAACTGAAGGAGTAAGACCAAAATACGAAGATAATTACGAAATTATTAATGAATGCGCTAAGTTAATTCAAGATAGTGCTTCTAACTATGCTGATAATGATGCAGCATTACAAAGAGAAATTAATAATAGTTCTGTATTTTAATAATGATGGGAGTGTTTAATAATGAGTAGAGGTAAGATTAAAAAGACAGAAGCTGAAGAAAAGGCTTCAAGAATGGTTACTTATGCTGACGATATAAAAGCTATTTTGGATCAAATAGATGCAAAAATGCAACAAATTGGTGTAGTAGAAGAAAACATTGCTGCTGGTACTACAAGTGCAACAATGGCTAGAGATGATTTTGATAGAATTAGAGCTAGTTTCTATTTATTTCATGATCAAGTAATAAATTTTGCTACTGAAATTAGAAATGTTGCGCGTACAATGTCTGAAGAATAATAATAATTGGGAGTTGGTGATTGTATGATTGAAGTAGATCCAGCTGAATTAAAAGATATTGCTTCACAATTACGTGGTGAGTTAAATTCTTATAAAGGAAAAGTCGATGAATTAACAGCTATGAAGAATAAAATTGATTCTTCTAGCGATTGGGTTGAAAATTCTCTTAAACCTAGTTTTATATCAACTTTAGATTCATACATTACTACTTTTATGGCAATGGAAGATGCAATAGATGCGTATATTCAATATATAACTATTAAAGCAGATGACTTTGATGCTTTAGACAGTGCTTTTGGTTAGTAGGTGTATTTATGAGTGAGACTTATGTTAGAGTAGTTACTTCAACTGTAAGTAATTGGAAAAGTAATTTAGAGTCAATAAATGCTGAATGTTTAGCATCTATTGAAAATTTAAAGAGTATATCTGCCGGTTTATCTAGTTGGAAAGGTAATGCTGGTACGACGGCTGATGATATTGCTAATAGCTTAATTTCACAAGCTACTAGTTTTCATCATGACTTGGAATCTGTAGATAGTTTTTTACAGAATTTAATTGTAACTAAAACTGAGCAATAAAAAGAGGTGATACTATGAGTTATGGAGCTATCGCGTCACAAATCAGATCTTATTGTTCTACTTTAAGGAGTTCTAATGATAGTATTAGTGATTCTAGGTTTGGAACATGGACTGGTAAAGCACATGATACTCTAACAGCTAATTTAACTGATGCGAAATCAACATTGAGTTCGCAGATTTTGGCGTTAGAAAATTTTGCTTCAACATTAGATAATGTTCAAAAATATATTGATAACAAAGGACAAATATCTAACAAGAAAAGTGCTTTAAGCGGTATGGATCCTGAAAAACATGCTTCTAGTATTGCTACTTTAAAGAGTCAGATTAGTTCATTAGAAAGTGAAAATTCAACTTTATCTTCATCGATAAAATCTTCTTTGTCTGGTATTAGTAGTACTGGTAAGAAGTATTCTATTATTCAAGTTAAAGAACCAACATCAACTGGTGAATTGTCATTTGATGTTAATTCATTACTTTCTAAATTTACTAGTGGATCTCTTAAAAAAATGGCTGATGGTGATTCACTATATAGATATTATTCTAAAGAACAAGTTAGTAACTATTTGAAAGAAATAACTTCAAAATATAAAGGAAGAGACGCTGCTGTTAACTCAGCTTTAGCTGTTATTAATTTAGCAGCTCAAAAGGGCTTAAAATTAGATTACGACTGGGGTGGTGGACATACTAGTACCACTTCTATAGATCAAATTGCTACAGGTGTAGATTGTAGTGCGTTTGCTTCATGGGCTGTAAATCAAGGTGCTGGTGGTGGATTTACTACTAGAACAACTGGTGGTTTAATTAGTACTGGTGCAAAAACTTCATATGCACAATGTAAGCCTGGTGACTTACTTGTTAGACATAGCAATGGTAATGGTCACGTTTATCTTGTTATTCAGAATGATACTAAAAATCAAAGATTTATCGTTGCTGAAGCTTCTAGTTCTAATGCTGGAGTTAAGCTTAGTCAATATGCGTATAGTAAAATTTCTGGTACGTATGTTGCTCGAGATATGTCCTCAATTTATGGTTCATAATAATGTCTTTTTTAAGACATTTTTTTATTTTGTGATATAATATTTATATATTTAGAATAGGAGGGAATGCTATGAAAGTAAATTTACCAGAACAAACTGGAAAATATGTCAGAAGATATTTAGATGGCTATGGTTTTTCTAGTGAAAACAGTTTTGGTTTGTTCGATAGAAATACAGTATTTTTATCTGAAGAATTAGAAGCAGTAACTGAATTCAATTTAAAATTTGCTGACGTTAGATATTTAAAATACTTTTCTAACCTATCTACTTTGATTGTGGATCATTTTCCTTCTATTACTGATGATGATTTTAATACTATTACACAAAGTTGTCCTAATTTAACGACTTTAGTTATTAAGAGTCAAAATGAATTAACTACTGTTGATGTATCTAGTCTAAAACATTTAAGATGTTTATCTTTAATATCTAATACTAGATTAACTAATATTACTGGTTTAGAAGAATTAGAAGATTTTGATAATTTTGAATTATATGGAAATACTTCATATAATGATATTCAATATATTCTAGATATTTTATTGGGCTTGGATAAATCTTTTGTAAAAATTAAATTAGATTTATTATATTATCCTGCTGCAGTTAGTTATTTGGAAGATGCTTCTGAAGAAGACAGAACTAGATTTTATGATTATATGGAAGAAAATTTTATTTGGTCAGAGGTTTATGGATTTAGAGAACAAAAAAGTAAATACTGCTCTACTGGAGAAGTTCAAAGTTCTTATGAGACAGTATTAAGTATAATAGATAAAGTTGTAGATAAGTCTTTAACTGATGAAGAAAATTTTGCAAGATTATATATTTATTTAGTTAATAATTTAAAGATACCATTTATTACTTTAAATAAGAATTATAATGGTTTAGATGGTACTTGTTATGGAATTAGAAGTATGGAAACATCTTCTTCATTTGCTCCTAGAATATTGCAATTTATGTTAAAAGTTATGGGGATTAGCTCTGATATAGTTAATGTTTATACTCCTTTAGATGAAGTTAAGAAGATTGGTGCTGTTTCTTCTGATTATTCAGTTTTAAGAACAGACTTTAATGGTGTAAGTTTTTCTGATTTATCTTTAGATATAGTTACTTCAGAATTTAATAATGAACCATCTTATGATAATTTATTTGTAGATTTAGGAACTATTAATAAAGCTAATAGAATTGTTCAATCTTCTGTTTTTGTACCTAGTAAAGGTATTTCAACATCTGGAAGAGAAAAGCTTGTTAATAAGTCTATAAATGCTTCAGGACGTGGTAAAAGGTCTAAATCAGATAGCGTTGATAATATTAATTCTGCTGTATTAGTAGAAGTAGCTAAAGAAAATATAAAGAAATTCTATACTTTGATGTCATCTGATTCAGTTACATTAAGTGATTATTTGTCTTTAAAGAAAAGAATTGCTGATGCTAGAAGAACAATTAATAAATTTTCTATATTAAGAAGTACTTCAAAAGAGTTAGCAGATCAATATAGTACATTAGATGTATTTGAAAGTAAGGCATATATTGAGAGAACATTAGGTATTTCAATAGATCCAAAAGATAAATCTAATAGAGTACCATTGGGTTCAGAGGATTATCCATATAAATCTTATGATGCTTTGATGGCAGAAAAAGAAAAACTAATTAAACAAGTTAATAGAGAAGCACAAATAGGAATTATAGATAAGAATGTTGCTAATAAATTAAAAAGTAAAATTGAATATGTTTATGGTTATTTCTTGAGAAATGTAAGTGAAAAAATAAATATGGATGATTATATAAAGAGATTTGCTGAACAATTAACTTCTATGTTACAAGAAAATGGAGAAGTAGCTAAATTATTTTAATTAAAAAAGTAAACCAAGTGGTTTACTTTTTATTTTTATCTATTTTTGATAAAGCTATATAAGTTACTATTAAACTTATAAATATTATTAAGATAAGTATGTAGTTTATACTTATTTTTTGTTTAGCTTGATGTTTTTCTAATTCTAATATTATTGGTTTCTTGGTGTGATTATTTTTGTTAATCTGCCATATTAGTTTGTTACCATCTTGTTTATCAGCGTTAGATTTTAAAACGTTATAATCAGTTTCTATTATTATTTCGAAAGAGTTAAATTCTTTGTATTCATTTAGACATAAGAAGTCATTGCTTGTTTCTATTTTGATAGTAGGTTCATAAGTGTATGATAATTCTTCATAACATCTATTTAAACCAGTTAGTTGTTCATATTCATCATGTTTAAAGTAACTTTTATATTTATAACCAGTGTGTTTATTATCTTTAAAATTTTCTTTGTTGTAGTAATCTAAGTCTAATTCCCAATAAGCTAGTTCATCTTCAAATAGTTCTTTTTCTTCCTCATCATAATTATTTAATATCGATGTTTTTTCATATATAGTTATTTCTTCATCTATTTGATCTTCATTAATTCTAATATTGTATTTTGCTTCACAACCACATAAGAACATAACTATTAATAAAAGTATTATTTTCTTTTTCATATTTTCCTCCTAATAATTATGCTCCTGAGAAATAAAGCATGTCTGGAACCGGTCTCCCGCCTTCCATAATTGATGTTACTCCACCTTGTGTATTTGTTTTGTAATATAATTTACGACTTCCGCCACCATCTAGGTTGGCTCCTGTCTTAGCACCAGTTAAGTTATTTATTTTTTTAAAACATCCACCAACTGTTCCACTTCCTGTAAATAAAACAAAGTTGTTTGTATCTATTTGGGCTAGTTGAGTTCTTCCAGCTTTTGGTCCATCTGTACCCATTCCAACACTAAGTCCATTAGAAACTGCTACAGTATTTCTTACGCCTTCATTTAAAAGATATTCACTGCTTTGATTAACGTATACTGTTAGTTCACCTGATTTATTAAGACCCATTACGGCACCGCTACTTCCAGTATTTTTTACAACATTACCTTTACTAATTACAACTCCTGAAACAGGTGAGTTAGTAGAGTAGGAGAAGAAACTTGCATTTACTCCTACTAAGCAATTGTTTTGGTAATTATTAGCGCTTATTTCATTATTTAAAATTACATTACCAGTAGTTCTACCAAATGAGTTGGCACTAGCTAATGCTAAATTCATTTGATTTGTTGGATCAGCTGCCCAAATTAATGAATAGTATTCACCATTTACTTCAATAATTTTATATTTTAATTTACTTCCATCACAGCTCGCTTTTACTCTGTAGTTATTGAATTTAGGATCAGCTGTTATATCGTAATCTGATTGAACTCCTACACTTGGTCCGGTATTTCCACCGCTAGAGCCACCTTCTGGACGATCTTTTTTTAATTTTTTACCTTTAGCAGCTAGCTCTTTTCTTTTTTGAGCTTGTTTTTTAGCTGCTTCAATATTTTCTTTGATTCTTTTATCTAAAGCTTCTTTTCTTTCTTTTTCGACTTGTTGCTCTAATTGTTTTATTTTTTCTATAGAAGATCCTTCATAATACTTGATTATTTTTGAATCATCATAATTAACCATTTCTTTAAAAGTATAATTGGTGATAATTGGTAGTAAATAGATTATTAAACCAGAGATAAATCTTCTAGCTATTGTTTTTGGTGTTTCTTTCGCTTTTTCAGGATCTAATACTACTTTAAATAAGTCAATCATACATTTAATAAGTATTATTATTGGAACAATAGTAAAGGCTGCTTTAATAAATACTTTAATTGTATAACCTAGTCTGTAGTATGATAATTCTGTAAAAGTATCTAATATCATAATAATCTATCCTTCCTTGATTATTATAGCATAGAGCTTTATAAACTTGCACATTTGTTTTTTTGTGATATAATTTAATTACTTGTGAGATTTAGGGGTATAGTTCAATGGTAGAATAACGGTCTCCAAAACCGCTGATGTGGGTTCAACTCCTGCTACCCCTGCCATGAGATTATTAAGTAGCTTAGGCTACTTTTTTTCATGTATAATGTATATGGAGGTTGCCTATGGAACTTAGAAAAATATTTGATACTATACCTGAACAATTTGATAAATATAGACCTAGATATTCTAAAGAATTATTTGATGATCTAATTAAATATACAAATATAGGTCCAGGTAAGGATGTTTTAGAAATCGGACCAGGAACTGGTCAAGCGACGGATCCAATATTAAATACAGGATGTAATTATAATGTTATTGAACTTGGAGAAAATCTTTGTGAAATGATGAAGAAGAAATATGATAGTTATTCAAATTTTAGTATTGTGAATGATGATTTTGTTACACACGATTATGGTAATCAAAAATTTGATTTAATTTATTCTGCAGCTACCATTCAATGGATTGATGAGGATATAGCATTTTCTAAGACTTTTAAGTTACTTAAACCTGGTGGTGTATTAGCAATGATGTTTACAAAATCTGATTATAAGACTCCAAATGAAGAACTATATAATAAAATTCAAAAAGTGTATGGTGAGTATTTTAAACCTGAAGAATACTATTCGCGTGGCCATTTTAATTATGATAATGCACCTAATTATGGTTATATAGATTTCGAAAAACATGAATTTAAAGGTGTACGTGAAATGAATTCTGAAGAATATGTATCATATTGTGGAACGCATTGCGATCATCTAGTTATCCCTGAACCATATAAAACAAAATTTTTTGAAGGATTAAGAGATGCTGTTCTACAAAATGGCGGCAAGGTTGTTTTTTTAGATACTTATGTTTTGTATTTAACCAAAAAACCAGTAAAAAAGGATTAGTATAATTGTAAAAGTTGTTTTAAACCCCTATGATTATCCTGCCATTTTAAAAAAAACACTAACAATTGTTAGTGTTTTTTTTGCATATAAGCAATAATATGCTAAAATAAATAACTGCCAAGGGGCATTATAATGTTTAACAAAGAATTATTTGAAATAAGTGAAAAAGCATTTAAATCAATTAATCAACAAGATGTTCAAGAAAGATTTCAAAAAACAGAAAGAGAAGTATTAGGGATAATTAAAGCATTTGCAAATACTTTAGATGAAAATGGAATTGCTCATATAAGAGTTCCATCTAGGAATTATAAAAGTGAAAATCCTGACTATGAAGTTCTTAGAAGTATTATAGATTCAGGATGGCAAAAATATTTTGAAGATGAATATTCATTATATTTTGTCGGTGATGAGTCAATTGAATCATATTCTGATGTATATAATGAAATAACTTTTATTTGGAATAGTCTTGAATACAATAAAAGAAATATGCCAAAGGTTTAAAATAGATAATAAAAATTATTTATTTTAGAATATTTATAGCAGTTGAAATGTATTAGCTTTACAACTGTAACTATCCGTGCCAATTAGAAAAAAACACTAACTTAATTGTTAGTGTTTTTTTAATACAAATATTATTGTGTTTGTATAATTAACTCTTTTGTTTTTTACTAAAAATGCTATTTCTCTTTTTAAGTGATAATATCATATCAGATGTTTCCTCATATAAACCTTTATTATCATTATAAAATTGTTCAAAAACGTCTATATTACTTTTACAAACATCTAATGTTGCTGCTTTGATTCTTTTTTGTTCTTCAATTGGCAAGGATGGGTGTCTTTGAGCTATTCTTTTTCCAACATTGGCATTTATAGCAAATTTATTAAACAATAATGATGAAATTAGTTTTGGATGTAAAGTAATTTCAGAATCTGATAATACTCTATCTTCAAATGTATATATTCTATCTTGAGTAGCATCTAAATAGTAACTAATTCCATCTTTATATGCATATGTTATTACATGATTTCCAAGAATTCTTCTAATAATATTTTGTTCTTCTTCAGTTCGATATTGAAGCTCAATTAGTAAAGAATTATCAGCATCTAAATATTCGATAATTTCTGTAAGAGCTGCTGTTGTATCTTCGTCTATAGAATGAGAGTGCAACCAATTTATTAATTCCTCTTTAGTATATTTTTGCTCTTTTAATGTTTCAATATTAATAATCGTACTTTGGGCACATACTCCAACTACACCTGCTTCAATTTTAGAGTCATTTAATATATCAGCAAGCATTGATGCTGTATGACGACAAACACCTTTTCCTGTTAGTACATTAGCTCCCATAATTGATTTTGTATCTCTTGCTTGATCACTAGAAAAATCAAATCTTTTACCAGATGATAAATAACCTTTATAAATTAAATAATTAAACATCGTATGTACTTGAATTGGATTATTTAAATCAAAAATTCTATTTAACTTACTATAATTCTTAATGAACTCTTGATATAATTCTTTTATCTTTTTTATTTCTACTGTATAATTAATTCCTCCAGAAAAGGTCATTATTAAATATGCTATTCCAGTAGCAGAAGAAAATACACTAATCGAAGTTTGTATTTCATTAGGAAATTGTATTAAATGACTTAATGTATGAGACCCTATTGCAGAAAGAAATAAATACTTTTCTGCGTCAAGATAAACATTAGAACTAATTCCTTTAGAAAAATCACGTAATTCCATTTAATATCCCCCTTAGGTCGAGATATATTATAACATTAACAAAATAAATATCAATTATTAATAGTTCTTAACTTTAGTTTGACAGATTATATGTTAATCACTATAATTACTTTAAGGAGGCAAAACTATGAATTATTTAAATAAACAAAATTTAAATAATTGGTGGACTGTATGGAAAAAATAATCCATGCAGGTTTTGTCGTGATATAAAAAATAACTTTATAGATTTAAATACATGCATGGATTCTTTTCCAGCATGTATTTTTATTTTGCATTAAAGGAGGTGGTGCATATGGACACTGAGTGGGACTGGAAAAAAACAATAAATAAGAAAGAAGGAGAAAAATATGGAATATGGAGAATTTGGTGGACAATATGTACCACTAAAATTAAAGGAAAAACTAGAAGAAATAAGAAAAGAATTTAAAAAAGTTAAAAAAGATAAGAGTTTTAAAAAAGAATATAATTATTATTTAAAACAATATGTTGGTAGAAGTAATCCATTATATTTTGCTAAGAATTTAACTAAATATTGTGGAGGAGCTAAAATTTATTTGAAAAGAGAAGATTTAAATCATACAGGATCTCATAAAATAAATAATGCATTAGGTCAAGCATTATTAGCTATGCGCATGAATAAAAAACATGTTATTGCGGAAACTGGAGCTGGACAACATGGTGTAGCTACAGCTACTGTTTGTAGTTTGTTTAATTTAAAATGTACTATATTTATGGGAGAAGAAGATATTAAGAGACAAAATGTTAATGTTCAAAAGATGAAATTGCTAGGCGCTAATGTAGTGTCAGTAACTCGTGGATGTGGATCTTTAAAAGATGCTGTTGATGAAGCGTTTGGGTATTTTCTAAAACATAATGATGCATTTTATTTAATTGGATCTGCTGTTGGACCTAGTCCTTATCCAGAAATGGTTAAATATTTTCAAAGTATAATTGGTAAAGAAGCTAAAAAGCAAATTCTAAAACAAGAAAAAAAGTTACCTAAAGCTATTATTGCTTGTGTAGGTGGCGGAAGTAATAGTATTGGTTTATTTAGTGCTTTCTTGAAAGATAAAACTGTTACAATTTACGGAATTGAAGGAGCTGGTCTTGGTATTAAGACCGGAAAGCATGCTTCTGCAATCGTAAATAATAAAATAGGAATACTTCATGGGATGAAAACTTATATTATGCAAGATGCTGACGGAAAAGTACAAGATGCTTATTCTATATCTGCTGGATTAGATTATCCTGGTATAGGTCCAGAGCATGCTTACCTTAACAAAATTGGTAGGGTTGTGTATGACTCGATTACAGATAAAGAAGCAGTTAGAGCTTTTAAGCTATTAACTAAACTAGAGGGAATAATACCCGCGTTAGAAAGCTCTCATGCAATAGCTTATGCTATAAAAATTGCTAAAAAATATAATTCTACTGACTCAATTATTGTCAATCTTTCAGGTCGAGGAGATAAAGATCTTCATACAATTTTAGAAAGATGATATCTTTAAGCTGAAAATGAATCTAATGGTATGAATAATATTGTTATTGATTTATTTAGAAAAAACACTAACTTAATTGTTAGTGTTTTTTGAATACAAATATTATTGTGCTAGGACAGTTAACTGTTATTTCTTTTCGCCAGAATTGGCTTATATATCCATTAATATCGTCTTTTACTACAGTTTCTTCTTCATATAGTTTGTCTAAGTAAAATCCGTTATCACTTGCTGTATTTAGAATTGTAGATATCATCATATTGTTTTGAGCAAGATTAACTTTGTCAGGTCCTTTTGTTATTATTTCTGATTCTTCGTTAAAATAAGATTTATTTAAAACAACTTTGTCATCAATTAGCTTTAAGCAGTAATAAAAGGGATGTGTCCAGCTGATTATTAATTTTCCATTATCAGATAAATAATTATATGCGTTCTTTAATGTATTATTCAAATCGGAAGAATATCCCATACTAAAAATAGAAATAATGTAATCAAAGTAATTGTTAGGTATGTTAGCTTCTTTTTCCATTGGAGAAACTATAAAATTATCTTTAAATTGCGGGAATGATTCTTGAGCTTTTTTAATTTGTTCTATAGAAATGTCTAATCCCCATATTTCTTTAGCACCTTTATTATATAAATATTCTAATGATGCACCTGCTCCACATCCTAAATCTAATACTTTAGCTCCGTTTATATTACCCATAATTTTTATCTCGTCTTCATTTCTTTTTAGAAATGGGCCATATTCAGGTAGTATAGTATTTGAAAAGGGTTTGTTAGACTTGATTAAAGTATTCCATCCATCTTTATTTATTTTAATAAATTCATTTTTTTCCATATTCTTACCTCTAAAATCATTATATCAAATTGCTTTTTGAATTAGTATCTTATAAAAACATTATATAATGCAAGCACCTGGAAATTCTTGGCACCAATCTTCAAATATAACATTAAAGTATTTTCCGTTATATAATTCCACAGTATCACATCCTATAATTAATTATATCATTTAATAAGTTTAAGCTTGTTATTTTTTCATGTTATAATTATTTTAGGTGATGCCTTATGTATAAAGTGATTTTGGTTACTGGTAATATGAAGAAACTGATTAGTGCTAGACAATTTTTAGAACCACATGGAATTGAAGTTGATAATGTTAAGATGGATACAACTGAAATTCAATCTGATTCTATTGAGGAGATAGCTGCTTTTTCAGCGAAGGAAGCTAGTGAAAAATTAAAATGTTCTGTATTAAAAAATGATACTGGTTTTTTTATAGAAGAATTTGGTAACTTTCCAGGAGCTTATGCTCATCAGGTAATGGATACTATTGGTACAGATGGTATTTTAAAACTTATGAGAGGTGTAAAAAATAGAAAAGCTTATTATAGAGAAGCTTTTGCTTATTGTGAATATGGTAAAGAACCGGTTGTTTTTACAGCGATAACTAGAGGTAGAATAGCTACTAGGAAAAGTGGTAAATATGGGTTAAAAATAGATCCTATTTTTATTCCTGATGGATATACAAAAACAATGGCTCATTATAGTGATGATAAGAGGTTTAATACATGGAATACTAAGGTATTTGATGAGATAGCTGATTACATAAAGAAGAATAGTAAATAGTATTATAGGAGTTAAAATATATGAATTATGAAATTGTAGATGTTGATATAAAAAATAAAGATAAATTATATAAACTATTACAGTATGCTTTATATGATGGATCACAGTATATTGATAATGAAATAAATGAAGATTGTATATTTGAATATAAATGGTTTGATAATTATTTTACCGATGATGATCGTCATGCTTATTTTATTAAGAATGGTAATGACTTTTTGGGTATGGTATTAGTAAATGAAAATCTTAAGTTTAATAAGAGTGGTAAATGTGTTGCTGAATTTTTAATAATGCCTAGATATAGAAGAAATCATATAGGTAAAAAAGTAGCTTATGATATATTTGAAAAGTTTAAGGGAGATTGGGAAGTTCAACCAATGGAGAACAATCCAATAGCTTATTCTTTTTGGAAAAATATAATTAATGAATATACAAACGGTAATTTTATTACAAAAAATGATGGAATAGAAGATGTATTCATTTTTAATAATAAATAAAACACTAACAATTGTTAGTGCTTTTTTATATTTCTTGATTTATAATATTTTTAGTCAATGGAGGTTTGACATGGATTATAAGAAGATGCGTGATTATACACATGAAGAATTTGTAGAACTCGTACAAAGTTTAAGTGAAGAAGAATTATTAAAACTTAGTGCTAATTATGGTGGATATCCAGTTTTATTTAGAATGGCTTTAGATGAAAGAATTAATCATATTCCATTTATTCAGACTGGTTCTGCAATAATAATAAGAAATGAACATGGTGAAATTCTTTTACAAGAAAGAACAGATAGAAATAAATGGGGTCTTCCGGGTGGATGTCAAGATTTAGCTGAAGACTTAAGAGATACTGCTGTAAGAGAAGCTTTTGAAGAAACTGGAATAAAACTTGATCCAAATGAAATAGAATTAATAGATACCTTATCTGGGGTTTCAAGAAAGAATAGTTATCCTAATGGTGATTTTGTTTATAATAATACATCTTTGTATTTAGCAGATGTATCTTTAGAAGATGCATCTACTTTAAAGGGCGACTCTGAAACAAAAAAATTAAGATTTTTTGATCTAGAAAAGGTTCCTGAAAATTTAATGGATATTGATTTAATTGAAGCTTATAAAAGATATATTCATAGAAGTTCAAAATAAATAAAAAATACTAGATAATCTAGTATTTTTTTAACTCTTTTTGATATTTAATAGTTTCATATAATATTGTAATCCGTCTTGAGTTTTATCCCAGTCTGTACATAATACACCATCAGGGAATAAAACTAATTCTTGCATTTCTACGATATTACCTATTTTTACTCTAGTATTTGGTAAACCACGATGGATTCTAAAATCCATCCCTTTTTTAGTTTTAAATAATACTTTGTCGCATGCGTGGCAGTAAACTCTTCCGTAATATACGCCTACTTCTGTAGCTGCAACAATAGATTCAGTATCTAATAAGTGCATATTTTCATTAACTACTTTATTGTAATCATGTCTAAAGCTAATATCTAATTTATGATCTTTCTTTTGTTCCCATATAGGTTCCCATCTATTAAGGACTTGTTTCATTTTTGTTTTGTCTATTTTTTCACCAACGAAACAATTTATTCTAACGTTAGTTTTAATCTTTAGAATATCTTCATCATGAGCAATACCATTTAGAAATTTTGAATCATTATTATAAGAAGTAGTATGCCTTGATATGTTGATTCCTTTAACGCATTTATGTGTATTTACTAATTTAATAAAATCATCTTTACCATTTTCTAAAAATGTAGTATTGATGTATACAGTTTTGTTTTCACATATATCTAACATTTCTTTTAAAAGATTTAAGTCAGTCATTGGTTCGCCACCAGTGATTACTATTTCTGATACATCTGATTTAGCTAGGGCATGTAACCATTTTAAGACTTCTTTTGGGTTTGGCTTGTTTTTCTTATAAAAAGCCTTCGATGTACAAAATTTACAATTATTCTTGCAATCTGCAGGAAAATATACTGTACACATTTTATCTTTTTTAGTGTCAGGCGTGTACGTTACTTCTGAATCACTAAGCACATATAGGCTTTTCATAAAAATTCCTCTTTCCTTATTTTGTGTTATTAATATATTGTTATTAACAATTTAATTATAACATTGAAATATAAGTGTGTCAATGGAAATTAAAGAGTATTATTTTTCGTGTTATAATGCTTATAGGAAGTGATATAAATGGCTGAATTACGTGATTTATATGATAAAGATAGTAATAAAACAAATAAGACTTATCGAAAAGGAGAAAAAATTCCTGAAGGTTTTTATCCGATGGTTGTGATGGTAGTCATTAGAAATTCTAATGGAGAATTTCTAATGCAAAAAAGAGTTCCAGCTAAAGGAGGAGATTGGGGAGTAACTGGAGGTCATCCTAAAGCTGGTGAAACTCCTATGGAAGGAATTATAACGGAAGTTAAAGAGGAATTAGGTTTAGATTTCTCTAATGAAAAATTTATTATGTATGATTCTGGTTGTGATGGAAAAGATTGTTATAGGATGTATATAGTTAATAAAGATGTTAATTTAAATGATATAACGATTCAAGAAGATGAATTAAGTGAAGTTAGATGGTTTTCTATGGAAGAGTTAAAACACATGGTTGAAGTAGGAGAACTAAACGAGGATCAGATTGCATGTTTTGTTAAAGCTTGTAATTTTTAAAATCTATAATATAATAAGCATTCAACAGGGGGAATGTTTATGAAAGCAACTGAAGAAGATTTAGAAAAAGCTTATATAAGAAGAGAATTAGATAAATTAAAATCAGCAGTAGAATTATTTAGAAAATATAATGATTGTAATCATATAGTTAAAGAATCTAGTGATGGTAATATATTAGTTATTCATAGGGGTCCTAATAGTTCTGGAGAATTAGATCCTCAAGAAGGGGAATACGAAGATGTTATCTTAGTTAGTCCAGATGGAATGATTAGTATAGTTAAAAGAAATTATATTTATGAAAAGTATAATACTGGTAGAGAAAGAATTTTTTAATAATAAAAAAACACCAACTATTTTGGTGCTTTTTATTTGTGTTTTTTAGTTAATTCTTCTTCATAAACTTGTTCTATTTTATTTACTGAATGACTAAGTGAGAATTGAATTGTTGATTGTTTCGCTTTTTCTCCCATATCTTTTAAAATATGTGGATGTTTATAACATAGTTTAATTAATTTTATTATTTCGCCGTCGCTATTATATAAAAAGCCATTTTCGCCTTCACTAATCATTTCTTGGTATAAAGGAATATCAGGACACAAGGCAGGAAGTGATGATGATAGAGCTTCTAAAACTGATAAGCCTTGAGTTTCTGCTTTTGAAGCTGTAATAAAGATATTACCAAGTTTGTAATAGTTTTGGACTTTCTCAAATGGTATTTCACCAGTAAATATTACATTATTTAAGTTAAGAACTCTTGCTATTCTTTTTAATTCTTTTTCTTCTGGTCCACCACCTACAATTAAAAGTTTTAGATTAGGACAATCTGCTAAAAGAGGCATTAGGAATAGAATGTTTGCGATATTTTTTTCTTTACTTAGCCTTGATAAGCTTAATATGACAAAGTCGTCTTTAGTTATTCCATATCTTTCTCTTAAATTTTGATTATAAGTAGGTGCTGAGAATTTACTTAGGTTTATACCATTAGGTATTAAATCTATTTCTTTTTTTACTTTAAAATCTCTTTCAAGTAAATCTTTGGTAGCAATTGATGGAGCAATAACTCTATCTGCTGTTTCACATATTAATCTAGTATAGTATTTAACTGGTTTATGTAATATATATGGAGAATACTTACCAAAATTTTGACGAGCGTATTCAAGATAGTTGCAATGGTAAGTATGAATAATTGGTGTGTTATGTAATCTTGCATATGTTCTTGCTATGACTGCTTGACCAAAATCAGAGTGAGAATGAACTATATCAAAATTATGTTTAGCAAGTTCTTTATATAGTGAAGGATTTATGAAAAAAGGTACTCTTAAATTTTGATAGAAAATTGGAAAACTAATTACTTTAATATTTCCAGCTTCTGAGTAATCATTTCTAAATTGATCATAGTTATTAGAAATAATAGTGACATCATGATTATGCATTTTTAGCTCATTAGCGAGTTGTTCTACACTAACAGATACTCCATTAGTAAATGGATGACAAACATGTGAGAATAATCCTATTTTCATATAAATTTCCTTCTTCAAGTACTGTATTATAGCAAAAAAGTATATTTCTATAAAATTTTGCTTTAGTATATGTATTGCAATTTTTAATAAATATATTATTATATTAGGCGCTTAGAAAAATAAAATTGTCTATATGTGTAAAATATACGCATATAGACTAGTATAAGATTTTTGGTTGATATATAATTATCTTAAGAAGGTAGAGGATAGAAGATGGATAACTATTTGAAGAAGGCTTTAAGCCTAGAAAAAAAGCGTCAACAGGGGAATATTGAGTTGATTGCTTCTGAGAATTATGTCTCTAAAGATGTGTTGAAATTACAAGGTAGTATTTTGACAAATAAATATGCAGAAGGTTACTCTGGTAAGAGATATTATGGTGGTTGTGAATATATTGATATGTTTGAAACAAGAGCAATTGAAAATGTAACTAAGTTATTTGGTTGCAAGTATGCAAATGTTCAACCACATAGTGGATCAAGTGCTAATATGGCAGTTTATAGAGCGTTACTAAACCATGGGGATAAGGTTTTAGGAATGAATTTAAATCATGGTGGACATTTAACACATGGTTATAAATTGAACTTTAGTGGTGTCGATTATGAGATAGTAAGTTATGAATTAGATAAAGATACTGAAACAATAGATTATGAAGAAGTTAGAAGAATAGCTTTAAAAGAAAAACCAAAAATGATTATAGCTGGAGCTTCTGCTTATTCAAGAACTATTGATTTTAAGAAATTCCGTGAAATATGTGATGAAGTAGGAGCTTATCTATTTGTTGATATGGCTCATATAGCTGGACTTGTTGCTACTGGATTACATCCATCACCAATTCCATATGCTGATGTTGTTACTTCAACTACACATAAGACTTTAAGAGGTCCTAGAGGTGGAATAATTCTAACTAATGATGAAGAAATCGCTAAGAAGATTAATAAAGTAGTGTTCCCTGGTATTCAAGGTGGACCATTAATGCATGTTATTGCTGCTAAAGCTGAATGTTTCTATGAGGCATTACAACCAGAATTTAAAACTTATCAAAAGCAAGTAATTAAAAATATAAAGGCTATGAGTGATGAATTCATTAAACTTGGTTATAGAATTGTTAGTGGTGGTACTGATAATCATTTAATATTATTAGATGTTAAATCATCAGTTAATGTAACTGGTAAAGATGCTGAAAGAGAGTTAGATAAGATTCATATTACAGTTAATAAAAATACTATACCTAATGAAACTGAAAGTCCTATGGTAGCTAGTGGTATTAGAATTGGTAGTCCTGCTATGACTTCTAGAGGATTAAAGGAAAAAGATTTCGTTCAAATAGCTAGAATAATTGATAAAGCTTTAAGAAATCTTGGGGATGAAAAAGTTTATAAGGAATTAAATAAACAAGTAAAAGAAATAACGGATAAATATCCTTTATGGTATTAAAAAGAGAATCAAGTATTTACTTGATTCTTTTTTTTGCTATAATAGTAATCACTATTTTTGGGGGATATTATGGAAAGTGAAAAAATTAGAGATATAAATGATTATAATGCGTTATATGGTTACAAAGATTTTAAGGTATATCAATTAGATGATGAAATGTTGAGTGCAGTTCATGATATTTATGATTTAGATATCCCTGAATTTAATGGAATTACTATACCTTACATTAGAAAAAGAGCTTTTTTTAAAAAAACTATAAATTTTTTTGCTAGTAAATTATCATTTCATGATGTTGGTTTTATGAGTGATAAAATGCTAAAACGTTTAATTAATAAAAATGAAATATCTTCGATTGATCAATTAGTGGAGCTTTATAATTCTTCAGGAGCTATGGTTAGCCCTTATAAGATACCTATTGAATTTACAAGAACAAAAGCTTTCTCTGGTACTTTAGAAACACAATTAGTTTTGCTTGACGATCATGAGCAGTTTATTGAATTATTATCTAAATTAAACATATACTTTAACGAAATATTTTTACCAAAAAAAACAACTAATGTAAGTGTTGGTTGTTATGCTCATGAATTGATTCACTTACAATTGTTATCTCAAAAAGGAATTGTTGAAAGCTTATATGATAGTGAAGTATTTAGTATATTCTTTGAATTGTTATGTGCTTATGAAAATCATGATGTTTATCTTTATGTATTGGTTTTACGAATTAATATGTTGTTTTCTTCTATTAATAATATGTTTTTGTATCAAACCGATCAAAAAGATAAGATTGAAGCTTCAAGATATGAATTATATGAATTTTGCATGAGTGGGAAATATTTGCTATCTACTTTAAAAGCGTTTAGTTTATTAGATAAATATTTAAATGGTAGTTATTCTACTAAGAGAAGTATTTTATTACGTATGCAATCAGTTATAGATGGAGAACAAAAAATGTCTGAATTCTTAGAACATTATGATGTTGGGTATGAAACTATTAAAGATAGTAGTATAACAGATAGATTATTAAGATTATAAAAAGTATGTTATTATAAAGGTGTGGTGATTAATTATGAAAAGGAGATTGGTATTGTTGTTGATAATTATCACGTTATTAACAGCATGTGGCAAAAAGAAAGAAGACAATAAAGAAGAAAAGAAAGAATTTTCAGCTTCTGTTGTAGCAAAAGATAAAACTGTCGAATTAAATGAAAGAGTAACTAACCTAACTGATGTGGAAGTAGAAAAAGGAAAAATAACTTCTAAAAAAGAAGAAATTGATACTTCAAAAATAGGTGAACAAAAAATAACTATAACTGTAGAGGATGATAATGGTTTGACTAAAGAATTTACTTATACAATCAAAGTTGTTGATAAAAAACCTCCAGTAATATCATTTAGTAAGAATTTATCAACTACGGTTGGTACTAAGATCAATTTAATGAATGGTGTTTCTGCATTAGATGATTCAACAGAAGAAATAAAAGTAACAATCGAAGGTGATTATAGTTTCGATAAAGTTGGAGTTTATAAACTATATTATGTAGCTAGTGATAGTAGTGGTAATGAATCTAAAGAAGAATTTACTTTAACAGTTAAAGAAAAACCAGCACCAAAACCTGCGCCGGTAAAGGAAGTAACTCCAGTACCTACGCCACAAGATGGAACATTTACTACTTCAAAAGGTTTTCATGGAGAGACAAAGAATGGTATTACAACAATTGATGGAATAATAATAGCTAATAAAACTTATAGTCTTCCTAGTTCTTATGCTCCTGGAATGAATGCTAATGTTACGGCACATGCAAATGAAATGTTTGCAGCAGCAAAAGAAGCTGGATATACTATGTGGAATCAATCAGGATTTAGATCTTATGAAAAACAAAAATCATTATATAACAATTATGTAAATAGAAGTGGTAAGGCTGCTGCTGATACATATTCAGCTAGACCAGGTCATTCTGAACATCAAACTGGTTTAGCGTTTGATGTATGTGCAACAAATAGACCTTGTATCAATTCTAATTTTGATAGTACTGCTGAAGCTGCTTGGTTAAGTGAGAATGCTTATAAATATGGCTTTATTTTAAGATATCCAAGTGGTAAGAGTGGTATAACTGGTTATAAATATGAAAGTTGGCACTTTAGATATGTTGGTGTGGATTTAGCAACCAAATTATACAATGGTGGTAACTGGATTACATTAGAAGAATACTTTGGAATAACTAGTGAATATAATTATTAATAACAAAAATCTACATTTTAAATGTGGATTTTTGTTTGGCCCATTATGTTATAATTTTACTGGCGATAATTATGGAAAAGAGTAAAGAAGATAAGAAAGAAATAAAAAAAGAAATACCTATAGAGATTAAGTTAGCTTTCGGTAAATTTTATACTTATTCAATAGGTATTATATTGTTTTTATTATTTGTAATGATTTTTGCTAAAAAGTTATCTTTATGGTTTTTAATAACATTTATGATTTTAATTTTATTCTTTTATGGATTTATATTATTTAATCTTTTAAGACAAAAGAAAAAATTTATGAGTTCCTTTATGATATTAGATATTTTTATTTTTGTTTTAGTTTATTCTTTGTTATTGTTAAAAATAATCGGAATAGCTTGAAAAAACTTGTCTTTTTTGTATAATACATGTTATAATTTGTTCGTTGTAAACGAGGAGGTGCATTATGAGAACTATTAAAGCAAACTTACCAGAAGGAGTAAAAAAACAATTCGGTCGTGTTAGAGGTGTAAAAACTAAATTTGTAGCTAAAGACACTAAGAAGAAAAATAAATAATAAAAGATATTCTTGCGAATATCTTTTTTATATGAAACTACTTAATCCACTCATACATAACTTATTTATAAAATTAGTTGTGTTTTGAGTATCTCCTTGTAGATTATTATTAATCCAGTTTTCAATTATTCCTGTACTACCATCAACTATGAATTTATAGATGTTCTCTAGATCGTCACTAGAGGCTTTTTTTAACAATTGTTTCCATTCGTTGATTGATTCATCATGTACTATATAAAGAATTTTGCGTAGAAATCTCTTATCTCCATTTGGACTCAACAGTTTTGAGTAGATTTCCTTGTGCTCTTTAATAGATTCGATAGTTTTGCCTATATAAGTAATTAGATAATTTCTCTTGATATTAATAATATTGTTTTTTAAATCTGAAATAAGAGATTCTTCTAAGGTGTAGACAAAATCATCAATGTCTTTGTAGTATTTATAGAAAGTGGTTCTATTAACATTAGCAACTTTGCATAGTTCAAGTACAGTGATATCCTTTATTTGTTCGTTTTCAATAAGGTTTAACAAAGTACTTGTAAGTTTCTTTTTTGTTTTTACAATCCTTTTATCCATAATCCTCACCTTTTACCTATTTACCTACCTTAATTATAATATATTTCAAATAAAAAAACAACACATTGTTTATTTTGCAAATTTGTGTTCCATGAAGACTGGTATTTGTGTTATAATCATTTTGAGAATACGGAGGAGTTTATATGGCTAATAGAATTGTTTTGAATGAAACTTCTTATTTTGGTTGGGGTGCTAGAGAAGTATTAGTTGAAGAAATCCTTAAAAGAAAATATAAAAAAGCATTATTAGTAACAGACAATACATTATTAGAGTTAGGTATTGCTGATAAAGTTATTAATCTTTTAGATAAAAGTGATATTGAATATGAGGTTTTTAGTGAGATAAAACCAAATCCAACAGTTACTAATGTTAAAAAAGGTGTAAGAGAATGTAAGAAATATCATTGTGATTATATAATTGCTATTGGAGGTGGATCTGTAATAGATACTGCTAAAGCAATTGGTATTATAGTTAATAATCCTGAATTTAAAGATGTAGTATCTTTAGCTGGTGTTGCTAATACTAAAAATAAATCATTACCTATTATTGCTCTTCCAACAACTGCTGGAACAGGTGCTGAAGTTACTATCAATTATGTAATAACAGATGAAGCTGCTGTGGTAAAAATGGTATGTGTTGATCCTAATGATATACCAGTACTTGCAATATTAGATTCTGAGTTGATGGCTGAAATGCCAGCTTCAACAGCTGCTGCTACAGGAATGGATGCTTTAACACATGCTATGGAAGGTTATGTTACTAAAGCACATTGGGAAATGACAGATATGTTCCATTTAAAAGCAATGGAAATAATATATAAGAATTTAGAGAAGGCAGTAGATAAAGATCCTAAAGCAATTGAACAAATGGCTTTAGCTCAATATATTGCTGGAATGGGCTTTAGTAATGTTGGTTTAGGTATTGTGCATTCAATGGCTCATCAATTAGGAGCATTATATGATACTCCTCATGGTGTAGCAAACGCTTTATTATTACCATATGTACTTGAGTTTAATGGACAAGCTTGTCCTGATAGATTTAGAGATATGGGAAGAGCATTTGGACTTGAGATGGATGGTACAACTGATGAAGAAGCTGTACAAAAGGTTGTTGAAGCTGTTCGTAGTTTAGCTATTAGGTTGAATATACCTCAACATATTAGAAATGTTGGAGGTAAGGAAAAAGATATTATTTTACTAGCTAGAAAAGCATTTGAAGATCCTTGTACACCTGGTAATCCAAGAAAAGTATCTGTTACTGATTTAGAAGAACTCTTTAAAAAAGCTATGTAAGAGATGTTAATCATCTCTTTTCTTATGTTATAATGTAAGAGGAGTGAGACGTATGACAATTGATGAACTCGTTGAGAAAGTTGTATCCGGTATTAAACCTGAATGGGATACTCTTCATAGAATTAGATATGTATATATTGAAGTTGGAAAAGTATTAAGTAGAGATACTGATTTTTTCTTTTCTATTGATAATAAATTAGGTGATAATAATTTATCTATTGAGGAAATAAAGGCCATTTATGATAGTCCAGAAGGACGTAATTTAGCTGTTATATGTAGATCAGCTTCTTTAATATTAAAAAAAGTTTATGATAGATTAGGTATCGAATCTTGGTTAGTAAGATCTAATAATAATTTTCAAGAATTAGTAAGAGACTCAGAAACTCTTGAAACTATTTATCATTGGTTTTTAGCTGTTAAAGATGGTGATAAAACGTATTTTTTAACTTTAAATACAGATTTACCAAATATTAAAATGGGTTTTGAAACAGAACATTTTGGAAATCGTATTCAATATATAAGAGAAATACAAGGTAAAAATATTCAAATTTATCAAGGAGAAAAAATAAACGAAACATTTATACCTAGAGACGTTTTATTTCAAGTAGATAAAGATATCGGTTATGTTAAAACTTCATATAATTATGATCGTAATATGCAAATGACTAAGGATTATTCTCTTCAATATGAAAATGCTTCATTAGCTTTATTAAGAGATGCTAATAAAGGAGATAAACTATTCTATGAATTGGAAAAATATGATACTTCTTTTTATAGAAAATTGAATTATTTTATTGGTGCGGATGGAAAAGAAAAAAGTATATATGGTTTTGGATATCAAGAATTAACACCTGCTGATTGGGAAATATGGAAAAGAATTTTTTGTAAATTAGTTATTGATAAAATTGAAGAATTGTTAGGTTATGACTTAAATGTAATACCGTTTGTATCTCATCCTGATTGGAATTATGATGTATGGTTATTAAGGTTGTGTACTGTTATTCAAGATGACTTATTTAGGATATTTGATCAAGAAGATATTCGTGATTATAGGGATATTAGAGTAGATGTTAGTAATTTTAACTATAATAAATGGTCAAATGCCTTAAAGAAAAAACTTAAGATAAAGAGCAAAAATTATGATTATAATAATATATTGTTATTAATGGATAGAATGAATGCTGTAATAGGTAAAATAGGACCTTATTTTACTCCTAAGGGATTAAAAATAATGCTTGATTTAATGAGTTATAATTTTATTCCAGCAGAACATGTTTATGAAAATAGTATAAATGAAGAAGGTATGTTATCTAATGTTTATATAGCTAATAAGTTTGAAAAACTATTTGTTAAAATATTTGGATGTAATGATTCAATAGAGGATTTTAATAAAATGGGTTATAGTGAACAGATAGTTATTATAAAAAAGGTATTAGAAATAATATTCCCAGAGATTACATATGATAATTCTTGTGAAATGGAAGATTATAGTGATAAATATTCACCTGTATCTAATAGAATTCATATATATCCTATTAAGAGAAAAGATAATGGGGAGTATGCTGTTGTATTTAATATAATAGGCGAAAGCAGTAATGAAGATTACTATTTCTTATATGATTTAAAAACAAATACATTTGGTGTATGTGATATATTTGATATTTCTACAAATTATATTATTATAAGTGAACGTATGAAGGATAGAATGAATGCTGAAGATGTAGAATATTTTGGAACACATAAAAATAGAACTTAATTTTATTAAGTTCTATTTCTATATGGATTTCCTTTTGATAATTTAGGTACATTCATTTTGGGTTCTCTAAGTTGAAGTTTTCTTTGTGCCTTAATTGAAGGACTGTGCAAAGAAGTAAAGCGTGATGCGTAATGTTTAAATGCCGTTTCTTCACTGTCTAATCTATGGATACGATACTGACTATCCTTAGCTAACAGAATTGGACTATTTATTTTTTTAATACTATTGTCACTAACTGATAAAAGATAGTAATCGTATCTTAATGGATCAATTACATTTGTTGTAGAAACTACAACTGCTTGAATCATATTGCGATAGTACATTTCGTATATCCCTTTTATTGAGTAATCAGGCATTATATCACCTCGTTATATATAAAATTATATATTAGTGATTTTTTTTAGTCAAATTTATGATGGGCTTATAGAAGATTTATTTTTAGCACTTGCTATTGACAAGTGCTAACAAAAAGACTATGCTATATGTTAGAAAGTGAATGAAAGTTATGGCAAAAAAGAAACAATTTAAGACAGAATCAAAGAAAATATTAGATTTAATGATAAACTCTGTTTATTCAAACAGAGAAATATTCTTAAGAGAATTATTAAGTAATGCTAGTGATGCAATTGATAAATTGTATTATTTATCATTAACTGATCGTAAGATTAAACTTAATAGAGATGATTTTAAGATTAAAATAGAAACAAATAAAGATACTAGAACTATTAAGATAATTGATAATGGTATTGGTATGACTGAAGAGGAATTAGATGATAATCTAGGTGTTATTGCTAAGAGTGGTTCTTCATTATTTAAAGAAATGAATGAAAAGAAGGAAGATATCAATATTATTGGTCAATTTGGTGTAGGTTTTTATTCTGCTTTTATGGTAGCTAGAAAGATAGAAGTTGTAAGTAAAGCTTATGGCAGTGAAGAAGCTTATGAATGGGTAAGTGATGGTGCTGACGGATATTCTATTTCTAAAGGAGAAAGAGATGAAGTTGGTACTACTATTACTTTATATATTAAAGATAATACTGATAAAGATAATTATGATGAATTCTTTGAAGATAGAAGAATTGAAGGTATAGTTAAAAAGTATTCTGATTATATTAAATATCCTATTGTAATGGATGAAACTAAAAAAGAAGAAGATAAGGAAGTTACTGAAGAGAAAACTTTAAATAGCATGATACCTATTTGGAAGAGAAATGAAAGTGAAGTAACTGAAGAAGAATATAATTCTTATTATGCTGATAAGTTCTATGACTTTGAACCACCAGTAAAAGTTGTTCATAGTAAGAGTGAAGGTCAAATAAGTTATGATTCATTATTATTTATACCTTCTCATGCACCATATGATTACTATACTAAAGAATTTGAAAAAGGCTTACAATTGTATTCTAATGGAGTTCTAATAATGGATAAATGTCCTGATCTACTACCTGATTACTTTAGTTTTGTAAAAGGTTTAGTAGATAGTGAAGATATTTCATTAAATATATCAAGAGAGATGTTACAACAAGATAGACAATTACAATTAATTGCAAAGCATCTAGAAAAGAAGATCAAATCTTCATTGGAAGAATTAATGAGTGAAGATAGAGAAAAATATGAAACATTCTTTGATGCATTTGGTATGCAGCTAAAATATGGTATTTATAGTCAATATGGCATGAATAATGAAATGTTAAAAGACTTGATTATTTTTTATAGTTCAAGAGATAAAAAACGTATATCTTTAAAAGAATATGTAGAAAATATGAAAGAAGGACAGGAAAAAATCTATTATGCTTCTGGTGATAGTGTCGATAGAATAGATATGTTGCCACAAGTAGAAAAATTCAAAGATAAAGATTATGAGATATTATATTTAAATGATTATGTAGATGAATTTACTGTTCAAGCATTAGGGGAATATGAAGGACATAAATTTGCTAATGTAAGTAGTGAAAATGCTGACTTAGATACAGAAGAGGAAAAGAAAGCATTAGAGGAAAGAAATGAAGCAGCTAAAGATATGTTTGGTTTTATGAAAGAATTCTTACCTGAAGTTAAAGATGTTAGATTTACTAATAAATTAAAGAATCATCCAGTATGTTTAAGTACAGAAGGTAATATATCTTTAGAGATGGAGAAAGTAATCAATTCAATGCCTGCTGCTGATAAAGTTAAAGCTGAGATAGTGTTAGAGATTAATGAAAGCCATCCAATTGCTGCTAAGTTAGAAGATCTTTATAAGAATAATAAGGATGTATTACAAAACTATACAAAAATCTTATATGATCAAGCTAGATTAATTGAAGGATTAACTATTGATAATCCTACAGAATTAACTAATTTAGTTTGTGATTTAATGAGCAAATAATTTGTAAAACAAAAAAGCAATTATATTGCTTTTTTATTTTGTTTATGACTAAAATAAAATATAGAGAATGAATAGAAAGGGTTAGTTATGGCAAAAAAAGCTACAAAAAAAGTTGATAAGGAAACTGTTAAAAGTGGTAGCAAGAAAGCTACAAAAATTAAAGTATGGAGATATGTTAATTTTTTGCTATTAATGATTTCTTTTATTTTATTTGCTGAAATGATTCAAACTATTAGTATTGCTGCAGTTGCTGCTAAAGTTCAAGCTTTAGCTGGAGAAAGTGCTGAATTCAGTAAATTAACTAAAGAAGCATTTACTGAAATTATTATGAAATCTAATTATAGTATGTCAAAAATGGTTTTAGTAGTAAGTGGTGCTTATGCATTAGCTCATGTGTTTAATTATTTCTTCTATATTAATAAAAGAAAATCTTGGTTAATAATTGCTTTACTAGTTGAAGTTGTTGTTTGTGTTTTGGGTATTACAACTAAGGTTGCAGTTGGACCGTTTGCTTGTAGTATAGTTATTCTTCCAATAATATCTGGATTAATGTATTTAAGAATCTTAAAAATAGAAGAGGAGTAGAAATACTTCTTTTTTTTGTTATAATACATTAAAGAAGTGATATTATGGGTACTATTAAAACAAATGCAATGCGTATTTTAGATAGTAATAAGATAGATTATGTAGAACATGTTTTAGATATCAAAGAAGCTATAGATGGTGTTACTTGTTCTAATATGTTAAATATTGAAGCAGAAAGAATGTTTAAGACATTAGTTACTATTGGTAAAAGCGGTGATTACTATGTATTTATTGTTCCTGTTGCAGCTAAATTAGATTTAAAAAAAGCTGCTTGTAGTGTAGAAGAAAAGAACGTAGAAATGATTCCTATGAAGAATCTATTAAATGTAGCTGGTTATGTACATGGTGGTTGTAGTCCAATTGGTATGAAAAAGAATTATGTGACAGTCATACATGAATCTGCATTAAATTACGATAAAATTATTTTCAGTGGAGGTAAAATAGGTTTCTTTGTAGAAGTAGATATTAAAAAGGTTGTTGATATTTTTAATTTCAAAGTAGATAATTTAATTGAGGTGGGTTTTAATGAAGAAGATTAATATATTGAATATGGTAGTTAGTTTTTTGGTAATTGCTATATATTTGTTTTTATTCTTCAAAAACGGTAGTAAGTTAATAGAAGAATATAATATAAATTTATTCTATAAAGGAATGATTTTTGGTATTACTTTGTTTTTGTTTAGTATGTTAAAGTTTATTAGAGATGGTTTAATTATGGATATTATTTATATCGTATATATGGTTATGTTTGTTGTAATTAATATATTAAGTAATATATTTGGTAAAAATATGGAAATACAAGTGTTATTTATGAATTATCCTTTTTATATTAAATATGTATTATTAGTGATGATTATGATAAATATCATTGTTTTAGTTAGAACTATAAAGAAAGATGGTTATTCTGAAAATGTATAACTATTTTTTTTATTATCAGTTATAATACGTTAAAGGAAGTGGCGTTATGAGTATAGTTAAACAAAAGGAAAGAGGATCTTTAGTAGTAATCAGTGGACCATCAGGTGCTGGTAAAGATACAGTAGTTGCCAAGTACATTAGAAAACGTAAATCTAATGCATGGTTGAGTGTGTCTTGTACTTCAAGACCTATGAGACCTGGGGATAAAGAAGGCAAATCATATTTTTTCTTAACAAGAGAAGAATTTGAAAAGAAAATAGAAAATGGGGATTTCTTGGAATATGCCCTATATAATGATAATTATTATGGAACACCAAAAGAACATATAGAAGAAAAGCTTAAAGCAGGTATCGATGTAATTTTAGTTATTGAGGTACAAGGAGCTTTAAAAGTAAAAGAATTAATACCTGAAGCAATTTGTATATTTATAATGCCTCCTAGTATGAAAGAATTAAGACAACGACTAGTTGGTAGAAAGACTGAGTCTAAAGAGAAAGTATTAAATAGATTTAAAACTGCTTATCAAGAGATTAATTTAGTAACAAATTACAACTATGTAGTTACTAATGATGAGATAGATAATGCTGTTTCCAAGATACAAGCTATTTTACTATCAGAGAAATGTAGGGTAGATAGAATAGAACAATTATATTTAGGTAATGAAGAAGAAGAAATCCATGAATTATTGATGGATAATGAAACATTTATTAATGAAGATATAAAAGTATAATTAATTTAAATTATACTTTTTTTGTGGTATTATTTATTTATAATAGGAGTTGGTAGTGCATGTATGGTAGGGCTAGAAGATTACAATTTTTACAATCGCTATTAATAGGGGTGGCAATAGTAGTTGTAGTTATTTTATCTTTTTTCTTCTTTATTAATTTATTTACCAAAAGCAAACAACAAAATGATTATAAAGCTCTTAAAAACTATTTGATACAAAGAGGATTTTCATGTGAAATATTAGAAGAACCAGGTTCTGCTTGTAAATATGATGAAGAGGGCGTTTTTATTAGATTTATTAGATATGATAATGGGTTTGACTATAATGTTAATACGAATGCTTATTATATAGAAATAAAACATGTTAAGGATGAAGATAAATTTGTTTTTAAAACAACTGACGAAGCGTTAGTTGGATATCAAAAGAAGACTTATTATTGTACTTTTAATGATTCTATTATTGGTACTTTAAAAGAATGTGTTACTGAGAGTGGTCAAACATTAGATTCTGCAGTATATATTGGTCAGATAGAAGCTGCTATGAATGATATTTCCTTATTATTAAAAAGTTCTAATTTTAATGTAGATAAAATAATAAAGGATTATCAATGGGTAGAATAAAAAAGACGATTATTCATCGTCTTTTTCTTTTTCCTCAATATCTTTTTCTTTTACGTCTTTAACTTTTTTATTTTTCTTTTTAAATAGTTTTCTTTCTTTTGGTTCTTCTTCATCAGGAACAATTAAAGCAGTAGTTCCTTCAGTTTCTTGTTTAACTTCATCTTTTGTATAGAAGATATAACCAATTATATCAAGTGCAGCATATACCATCATGATAATACCAATAGTAGCAATAATAATATCACCATATACTATTGAATAAACACCAACGGCGATTAAGATTAAAGATACTATTAATAGAGGTAAGAATTTTTTGCTTTTTTTATTGATAGCTAATGCTTGAATAAATCTATTGATTCCGCTAAACATGATCCATGCTCCGATAATATATCTTACAACTTCTGAAATAATGCTACTACCAAAGATGAATAATACTGCTAGACCTAAAGAGATTACTCCTCTTATGATGTCAGCCAGATGATCTGTTTGTCTTTTTTTGTTAATTACATAGATAACGATTTCTATAATACCAGTTACTGCAAGGATAATACCAACTATTAATGAAAGTGTTGATATTACATCATCTTGATACCAGAATAGGATACCTCCAATGATAAAAAATAAAATTGCTGATATTAGAGAAGATTGTTCAGAATATGATTGAATTTTTATCTTCATTTTCACTACCTCTTTCTATGTGTATTATACAACAAAGAAATGTTGTTTATCAATAAATTATAGTTTGTTTATTTTTATGTGTTATAATATAAATAGTTAAAATAGGAAGGGTGTGTGTGATGTTAGATTTCAATTCTGCTTTAGAGTTAATGAAGAAATATGGTTATAATTCTGCTTCATTACATCCTTTTATATATTATAAAGATAATACGATAGGTATTTGTTATTCCTATGTTGATGATAACTTTGGTATTTTAGAGAGAGTTTTCTTTTTTTCTACGTTGGAAGAAATGGAACAATTCTTAAAGGAATTCAAATGGTGTAAGGAACATGGTAAAGAAAAGAATATTAGAATGATTCTTGATAACTATGAAACTATGAATCCTAAAGTATTGTATTTACGTAATGAAAAAGTAATGGTTAAGAACGAGATGTTCAACTTAGAGTATTATGATCAAATAGAAGATCAAAAAGAAGAAATGGATAAAATGAGTCGAATTCTTCTTGAAGCATCTAACTTAATTCAATATTACGATTCAAATAAACAAGGTCAGATGGATTACTTTAGAATGGTTCTAAAGAAGAAGAATGACTTAAGACAAAAATATTATGATCTACAATTAAGGGTAGATGATTTTAATAAAATAGAAAAAGAACATCAAATACGTTTATTACCAGAAATATTAGGTGATTGTGGTATTAATGAAGCAATGGAAATTGCTACTAAAGATAGATTGAGTCAGTATAAAGCTCAAAATCCTTCATTTGAGGAAGCAATAGATTTTATTCATGATGTTTGGGAATTAAATGAAAGCTTAGAAACTAATGATTTCTATTTCAATACTATTAAAGAAGAAAATTTAATTAATAATGAAACTAAAGTAGTAGATGCTAAGTTACAGTTAATTGAAGAAATTAATAATAAAAAATTTCATCCTTTTGGTGTTAATCTAATTAATAAGTTTAGAAAGATTAATGCTGAGTGTAAGGAAGTTGAACAAGTAATAACTGATGAGTTTTTAATTAATATTAGAAATAATATTAATCTAAAATATTCTAAGTATGACAAGATTGATTATTTAAATGCTTGTGATTATTTAAAAGAAGCAATGCAAAATAATAATTATGATGAATTAGTGCAAAAGTATAGTCCTAAGACAATTGTTCTTGAAGAAACTGTTAGATTACCTAAAGATCAAGTGAAGAAGTTAATGGCTGAAGTATACCAAAAGAATTTAAGTGTTAATGAGCAAGCAATGTTAACTTTGTATAATACGAGATTTAAAAAGTTATTTGAATATATTTTACAAATACCAGAATTTGGTACTAAACAAACAACAGAAATAATTCAAATACTTAATAATTATGGTGATTTTCCTAAGATTAAAAAGGAATGCTATGAAGAATTAAAGATTAGTTTAGATGAAGCTAATAATTTAAAGATTAAGAATTCTGTATTTGCGAGAATAAAATTTGATAGTTTTGATAATTTTATATCTAGTATAGTGGAAGAATTAACTAATTTACTAAATGTTAAGAACAAGATGGTATTACCAAGTGATCTAACATTATATTTTAAGCTATATAGTTTTGAAGAACTAAATTCTAAATATATTTATCCTTTAACGGATGAATTAAATAGTTTGATGGGATCAATTAAGACTGATAAAGAAATGATAGGTTTAGTTTTACTAAAGAAAGATACACCAGTATTATATTCTCCTTATACAGTTGATTTTGGTCCGGCTAATTCAAAGGAAGTAGTAACATATACTATAAAGAATGCCCAAAATATTAATATGTTAGTTGATGTTAATAATGTTGTTGTATTAAGAGATGAAAATTTAGTTAATGTAGTTAAATATTTCTCTGAACCAATTAAGGAGAATGGAGTTGCTCATGTAGAAGACTTGAAAGTAAGAGGTAAGACTTCTTTCTGTAAGTTCACTATTAGTAGTAATATTAAAAATCAACAAGTTGTCGATTTGAATGAACAAAAACCAGTAGAAACACAGATTCCTACAATTGAAGGAGCTGTTAATATGGCTGCACAAGCAAGTGCTGTACAAGAAGAACAAGGAGTTGTTAATAATGTTTAAAGATTTTTTGAAAACAGGAAAAAAATATTTAGATTATTTGATGGGTTTAAATTTTGCAGAATTAATGGTTAATATTTTAGAGATAGTTGGTTTAGCTGTCTTAGCTATTTTGGCATATATTCCATTAGGTTTATTTCAAGATTTAATTTATGAAGTAATTAGAATGATGCTTGGTACTTCTGAAACAATATTTAGATGGTATAACATTATATTTGAATTAGTTACTGGTTTAGTTGCTGTTTGTATTTTTATTTATTTATTTAATAAGAGATATTCTAATTTAGAGAAATTAATAGAAAAAGATAATGCAAGAGCTAGAAGACATAGAAATAATACAGTAGATGGTGATACAGCAAAGCCAGAAATTAAAGAAGAAATAGATTTACCAAAGAAAAAAGACTAAGGTCTTTTTTTTATTAATTGAAAACTTGTATATTTAAAAAAAATATGATATTATTGCTTGGACTTTGAAAAGAGGGATGGTTATATGGACAAGATTATTAATATAGCTGTAGTTGCACACGTTGATGCTGGTAAAAGTACTTTAGTAGATGCTTTACTAGAACAAAATGGTGTATTTAGAGACAATGAAGAAGTAGTAGATTGTGTAATGGATAGTGATGATATTGAAAGAGAAAGAGGTATTACTATCTATTCTAAGAATTGTGCTATTAGATATAACGATTATAAGATTAATATAGTTGATACTCCAGGACATGCTGATTTCTCATCAGAAGTAGAGCGTATCATGAAAACTGTAGATACTGTTATATTATTAGTAGATGCTTCAGAAGGTCCAATGCCTCAAACTAGATTCGTATTAAAAAAGGCTTTAGAACAAAATCTAAGACCTATATTATTTATTAATAAGATAGATAAGAAGGATGCTAGACCTCAACAAGTAGTAGATATGACATTTGATTTATTTATGGAATTAAACGCTACTGATGAACAGTTAGACTTTCCTATCGTTTATGGTATAGCTAGAGAAGGTATTGCTAAATTATCTTTAGATGAAGAAAGCAATAGTATTGAACCATTAATTAAGACAATATTAAATCAATGTACTCCTTATGAAGGTAATGAAAATGATCCATTACAAATGCAAGTAAGTTCATTAGATTATGACTCATTTATTGGTAGATTAGGTATTGGTCGTATTACAAAAGGTAAGATTAAGAATGGTCAAACAGTAGCTGTATCTCATAATGATGGTTCTGTATCTTCATTTAGAATAACTAAGTTATTTGTTGAAGAAGGAATTAATAGAGTAGAAAAAGAAGAAGCATTCTATGGCGATATAATTACTTTTGCTGGATGCCCTGAAATATCTATTGGAGATACTGTATGTGATAAAGATCATATTGATCCAATGGAACCTATTCATATTGAAAGACCTACATTAAGTATGGATTTCTTAGTTAATTCAAGTCCATTTGCTGGTAAAGATAAAGCTTCTAAGTTTATTACAAGTAGACATATTAAAGAAAGATTAGAAAAAGAACTTGAAACTAATGTAGGATTAGAAGTAGAAGAATTGCCTGGTGCAGATGGATACAAAGTATCTGGTAGAGGTGAATTACATTTATCAATACTACTTGAAAATATGAGAAGAGAAGGTTATGAATTAAGTGTTTCTAAACCTCAAGTATTATATAAAGAAATAGATGGTGTTAAATGTGAACCATTTGAAAAAGTTATAGTTAATTGTCCTTCTACATATAGTGGAACAATTATTAATGACTTACAAGAAAGAAAAGCTACTTTAGAAGTAATGAATAATGCTGAAAATGATTATGTTCATTTAGAGTTTAGTGCTCCTACAAGAGGACTAATTGGTTATAGATCTGCATTTATTACTAATACTAAAGGTGAAGGTATTATGATTCGTTCTTTTGAAGATTATAAACCTTATGTTGGTGATATAACTGGTCGTAAGAATGGTGTTTTAGTTTCTATGGATAATGGTAAAACATTAGGTTTCTCTTTATGGAATTTACAAGATAGAGGTACTTTAATTGTAGGACCTGCTGAAGAAGTATATATTGGTATGATAGTAGGTATTCATAATAGAGATAATGATTTAAATGTTAATCCATGTAAAAATAAGCATTTAACTAATACAAGAGCTAGTGGTAGTGATGAAGCAATAGCTCTTATTAGACCTAAAACATTCAGCTTGGAAGAAGCTTTAGAATTTATTCAAGATGATGAATATGTAGAAGTAACTCCTAGTGCTATTAGATTGCGTAAAAAAGTATTAGATCCAGATGAAAGATTCAGATTAAATAGAAAATAGTGATATTTTCTATTTTTTTTGTTAGAATAGAGTCCATTGGTGATGCCTATGGGAATAAAAAGGGATAATCTGGGCCTTTTAGTATTGGATAATATACGAATGTCCAATAAAAAAGATGTTGAAAGTTACGATGGCTTTAGATTTGTTTATAATGGTATAACTTATTATTTTAAAAATGTTAGAAGTTTAGAATATTTATATAATGAAATGTTAGCTTATGAAATAGCTAAAGAATTTGGAATAGAAGCCATTCCTTATGATATAGCTACATATAATGGGGAAGTTGGTTATTTAAGTCAAGATTTTTTTCAACCTGGAATGGTTTATTTAGAAGATCTTTTAAAGAACTTCTATGGTGATGATCATAATAAATGTAATTTAAGTGATGTTGAATTTATGATGGGTGAAAGATTTGATGAAGACACAGCAAAATCAATGAGTGCCCAGCTAATTGAATTATTAATGTTTGATTTGATTATTGGTAATACCGATAGACATGATAGAAATATTATTATTGATGTAAATAAAAAGAAAGTAGCTCCTGCATTTGATAATGAGTTAATGTTGCAAGGAGCTGTATATAAAGAGCATTATTGTTTTAGTTTATTTCCTTCTGAAAAGGATACTTTGGATGCATTTGTTAAATATATGGATGATGATGTATTTAAAAGATTTGTTGATAAAATAGAAATTATCAACAACGATAACGTTTTAAGAATAATGGCTAGGGTTGAGAAAAAAATAGGTGTTCCTCTTAATGATATGATTAAGCAACGATTAATCAAACGTTTTCATTTACAATATAGTACTTTGCTAATGGCTGTTAAAGAGAGAAAGAATGCAATGAGATTAGATCTTAGAAGAGATGGTGATAATAATGGAAGTTGTTAAAGCAAATTTGGATACTTTAAAGCAGATGCCTAATTTTTATGATTTAATAAATAGGTATTTTCAAACTCAAGAGGTTGAAGTATATGCTTGTAAAGTTGGTGATAATTATTTAGGTTTTTTAATACTTAATGGTATTGATGGCTTATATGCAGATAATTTTGGGTATAGACAATTTACAACTGATTTAGATCTAAATTTAATGAAATATGTAAGTCCAAATTATGAAGCTTTTTTCCCTGAAAAAGATAATCCAAATTATGTTGCTAATGATAAGAAAGAATATACACTTGGTATTGAACCTTTGGATGAAATAGATGACGAAGGTTATACTGGAGAAGTATATTTCAATCAATATAATCCTGAAACAGATACTTTCATACAAATATGTTATCCACAAATGTTTTCTGAAATAAATGGACATGCAAGAATATATTCCTATCATACACAAGTACCTAGTAGGTTTTTTTTAGAAACCGAGCGCAAATATGAGCATCAGAGGAAATTTGGTTTAGTAAGTAAACATATAACTAATATTAATAGTTTTGTCTTTGAAAGAGGCGAAATTGGTTATACTATAACTGTAATGAATGAACATGGTGTTCTTAATACTTTAATGAATTCTACATACGCTTATGAGGTAGAAGATAAAATAAAAAGATTTACTAAAGCTGCTTATGTTTTTAATGATGAATATAAAGACTTATGGCCAGTGTGTAGATTATATACTCAAGAAGAAGTAAATCAAATGATAAGAGATGCTGGTTTTATGGTATCAGTTCCAGAGGAAATAATTAATATTTATGATGGTATTGATAAATACTTAGGGTATATTAGAGAGGTTTTATCTCAGTTAAAAGAAAAGGAACTAAGGGATTCTACTGTTATGAAATTAACATTAGTTCATGATGAAGAGAAGTAATTGACATTTAAATAAAAAGTTAGTAAGATATGTTCATAAGCACGGCGAAGATAGGACTTATCACAAGAAATCTAAGATAGAGAATAAACGGTTGGTGGAAGTTTAGAAGATTAGTGATACAGTGAAAGCTATTGGAGTGAATCGTAGACATTACGTTACAATGTTTAAAGAGCATGGAAACATGAACTAAGGTGGTACCGCGGATTTAACAGGAATTCGTCCTTAATTGGATGATTTCCTGTTTTTTAATTTTAGAAAGGGTGTAGAAAATGGAAAGAGAATTTACTGAACAAGAATTAGTAAGAAGAGAAAAAGCTGAAAAGATTCGTGAATTAGGCATGGATCCTTTTGGTCATGTATTTGAGAGAACAGATTGGGCTGCTGATATTAAAGCAAAATTTGCTGATGTACCTCATGATGAATTTGAGAATCGTGAAGATTTAGTAACTGTAGCTGGTCGTATTATGTTTATCAGAAAGATGGGTAAAGCATCATTCTTTACTATCCAAGATAAGACTGATAAGTTACAAATTTATATTTCTATTAATGATATTGGTGAAGATGCTTATAATTTATTTAAGAGTGCTGATATCGGAGATATAGTTGGTGTTCATGGAAAGGTTATGAAGACTAAAACAGGAGAGATTACTGTTAAATGTTTAGAGTATACTCATTTAGTTAAAGCTTTAAGACCACTTCCAGAGAAATTCCATGGTTTAACTGATATTGAAGAAAGATATAGAAGACGTTATGTTGACTTAATTATGAATGAGGATTCTAAGAGAGTTGCTTTCTTAAGACCTAAAATTATTAGATGTATTCAAAATTATATGGATAATAATGGTTTTACTGAAGTAGAAACTCCTGTATTAACAACATTATTAACTGGTGCTTCTGCTAGACCATTTGTTACTCATCATAATACTCAAGACATGGATATGTATTTAAGAATAGCTTTAGAGTTACCACTTAAAAGATTATTAGTTGGTGGTATGGAAGCTGTATATGAAATTGGTAGAGTATTTAGAAATGAAGGAATGGATCCAAAACATAATCCAGAATTTACTTTAATGGAAGCTTATTTAGCTTATAGTAATCTAGAAGGTATGATGAATCTTACTGAAGGTATGTTTACTACTATAGCTAAAGAAGTATGTGGTAAAATGACATTTAACTTTGATGGACATGAAATTAATCTTGAAGGTCCATGGAAGAGAATATCTATGACTGATGCTATTAAAGAACAAACTGGTATTGATTTTAAGGAAATTACTGATTTAAAGGAATGTTTAAAATTAGCTAAAGAACATCATATTGAATTAGAAGAACATGAAAAAGCTTATGGACATATAGTTAATAAGTTCTTCGAAAAATATGTTGAAGAAACATTAATTCAACCAACATTCTTATATGGTCATCCAATTGAGATTTCTCCACTTACAAAGAAGAATCCTGAAGATCCAAGATTTGTTGATAGATTTGAATTATTTATGGCAGGTAAAGAATTTGCTAATGCATATACTGAGTTAAATGATCCAATTGATCAATTAGAAAGATTTGAAGCTCAATTAGCTGAAAGAGATTTAGGTAATGAAGAAGCTAACGATATTGATATGGATTTCGTAGAAGCTTTAGAGTATGGTATGCCACCTGCTGGTGGAATTGGATATGGTATCGACAGATTGATGATGTTGTTCTGTGAACAAGAATCAATTAGAGATGTAATATTATTCCCAACAATGAAAGAAAGAAATTAATCTTTCTTTTTTTATGTTTTTTGCTGAAAATAAGGCACATTGTGTTATAATTTTATTATGGGAGGTAAGTATGAAAAAGATTTTGAAAAAATATGACAAGTTAATAATGTTATTATGTATTTCAGTAGCTGTTGTTGTATTATCTTGGTTTATTAAAGGTGGTACATTTGCTAATGGAGTATATGCTGAACTTGGTTATAGTAGAGCAGGTATTTATGATTTATTCTATTATATCTATGGTACTGTTTATTATAAGATGATGGATGTATTCTTTATTCTTATGATTGGTGGATGTTATGGAGTATTAGCTGAGACTAAATCTTATAGAAAATTGGTTGATAAAGCAATTGACTTCATTCATGGAAAGGAAAAATGGGTATTAGCTGTATTAGTTTTAGTAATGGGAATCTTTGTTTCTATTTCTACTCAAATATTAGCTTTATTAATTTTTGTTCCTTTTATCGTTACTGTATTTATTGGTGATGGTAAAGATAGAATGACTGCTTTCTTAGCATCATTTGGTGGTATATTTGTTGGATTGTTAGGTCAAACATTTGGTACTTTTGGTATGAAATATATGAATGAGTATCTAATGTTAGACTTTAGTAAACAATTCTTACTTAAAGCGGTTATCTTTGTTTTAATGTATGCTTTATTTGTAGCATTTGCTATTTTACATATGAATAAGAATAAAAAACCAGTTGATGAAATCGATTATGATTTATTTGCTACTGAAGAATTAGATGAAAGTGGTGTTAAAGCTAAGAAGAAAGTTAAATTATGGCCAACTATAGTATTATTTGTATTACTATTTGTTTCTGTATTTGTAGCTTATATTTCTTGGGATACTGGTTTTGGAGTTAAGTATTTTGCTGAATTATTTAATAAGTTTAATACTAAGTTCTTAGTATTTAAGGATGTTCCATTAATTGCAACATTATTTGGTACTAATAGTGGTAATGCTAGAGAATTTGGTGCTTTAACAGATATGATGTTCTCATCATTTAGTCTTGTTTTAATTACTATTGTAATGGCTATTATCAATAAGATTAAAATTGGAGAATTCTTCTATAACTTTGGTGAAGGCTTAAAGAAAATGGTTAAGGTAGCTATTATTTATGCTTTATGTTTTACACCAATATTATTAACAACTCAATATCCTTGGCTTTTAACAGTAATGAATTCTTTATTAGTAGATAAGTTTAATATTATTCAATTATTCTTAGGAGGATTTGCTGGTCAAACATTATTAGTTGAACAAGATCTATTAGGATATTTATTTGGACAATATTTAGCAACTAACTTTAAAGATAATATTGTTTTAACATCTATTATATGGAGATTCGGATATGGTATTTCATTATTAGTAGGACCAACAAGTTTCGTATTATTATCTGGTTTAACATATTTAGATATTTCTTATGGCAAATGGTTAAAACATATTTGGAAGTTTGCTTTAAGTGCAATAGTTATCTTTATGTTAGCTATGTATATAGTTGTTTATTTATAAGAAGTAGTAATACTTCTTTTTTTATGGCTGTAATTGTGCTAAAATATCCTTAAGATTTTAATTGGAAGGTGATTTGATGAAAGTTTTTAACACATTAGGTGGAAAAATCGAAGAATTTAAAACTATAGAGGATGGAGTTATAAATATGTATGTCTGTGGACCTACTGTTTATAGTTATGCTCATGTAGGTAACATGTGTCCAGTTATTATCTTTGATATGATTTATAGATATTTTAAATATCGCGGTTATAAGGTTACTTATGCTAGTAATTTTACCGATGTAGACGATAAGATTATTAAAGCAGCTAAAGATGAAGGTGTAACAGAGAAAGAATTAACTGACAAATTTATCAAGATATATTTGGACGACGTTAAGGCTTTAAACTGTTTAGATATTGATTATCGTCCTAGAGTAACAGAAACAATGCCAGAAATAATTGATTTTATTCAATTGTTATTAGATAAGGGACATGCTTATCAAAGTGGTGACGATGTTTACTTTAGAGTTAATTCTGTACCAGGTTATGGTGAGTTAAGTAAACAAGTAGTAGATGATCTAGATGCTGGTAATAGAATTGATGTAGATGAAAACAAAGAAAATCCATATGACTTTGTTTTATGGAAAAAGACAAAAGAAGGTATTACATGGGATTCTCCTTTTGGTAAAGGTAGACCAGGATGGCATACTGAGTGTGTTGTTATGATTAACAAGTTATTTGGAGATAAAATAGATATTCACGGTGGAGGTGTGGATTTAAAATTCCCACATCACGAGAACGAAATGGCTCAAGCAAAAGGTGCTTGGGATACGAAGTTAGCTAACTATTGGATACACAATGGTCATGTAATGGTTAATGGGGTTAAGATGAGTAAGTCTTTAGGAAACTTTATGTTAGCTAGAGATTTAATCGAGAAATATCCTGTTAATGTAATTAGATTAGGTATTTTAAAAAATAATTATAGATTACCATTTGATTTATCAGAGAATCTATTTAAAGAATGTGGAACAATTGATGATAAAGTTAGAAATGTTTTAAAACAAGCTAATTTGGAAATTCAATTAAAAGGCTTAGAAGTTGGTAAAGTAAAAGAAGATTCTAAGATTAATGAAATAATGGATGATGATTTTAATACTTCTAATTTAATAACTTATCTTTTAGATTTAGTTAAAGAGTTAAATAATAAGATTAGACAAAAGGAAGAATTTGTTGAAACTTATGATAAGATTAATTTAATCTGCTATATTTTAGGTTTGAAATATGATTTACCAGTATTATCTGATGAAGATAAGGAAACATATAATAAATGGATGGAATATAGAAATAATAAAGACTTTGAAAATGCTGATAAGATGAGAAGTATTTTAGTTGAAAAGAATATTATTTAGAGGTGAGTTTAATTGGATTTAATAATTTTATATGTATTAATATTAATTATTCCGTTAATTGCAACATTAAATATTAATTCGACATATGGTAAGTATAAGCAAATAATTAATCAAAAAAGCTTAACTGGTTTTGATGTTGCTAGAGCTATATTAGATGCTAATGATATGAAAGATATGTATATAGTAGAAACTCCTGGCAATTTAACGGATCATTATGATCCAAGACAAAAGGTAGTTAGATTATCTACAGATATTTATCATGGTAATAGCATTGCATCAGTGGCAGTAGCTGCTCATGAATGTGGTCATGCTATACAAGATAAAACTGGATATGCTTTTATGAGAATTAGAGCATCTTTGGTTCCAGTAGTAAACTTTGTTACTTATAGTGCATATATTATGTTCTTTATAAGTTTAGTTTTAGGATATGCTGGTTTGTTATTAGTAGCAATAGCATCTGTATTAGTTGGCTTATTATTCCAATTAGTAACTTTACCTGTAGAATTTGATGCTAGTAGAAGAGCTTTAGTTCAATTGGAAAAAGAAGGTTTAGTTGATCAAGCAGATAAAGAAGGAAGTAAGAAAGTATTAAAAGCAGCTGCTTTAACTTATGTTGCTGCAGTATTATCATCATTACTAAACTTACTACGTTTGCTATCAATGCTTAATAGAAGAAGATAATAAATCTTCTTTTTTTATGTAAATAAAAATTGATAATTATTTTTTTTACTTGTTTTAATGATATAATTAATATAGTAGAGGTGATTGTATGCAACCTATTCAAGGAAAAAAAGATGAAGGACAACCTTCAAACTATTTCTATGGTGTAGATGTTACTAATAGAAAAGCTGTAGAACAAGAATATCAAAGATTAAAAAGAAAACATTATGTTATTACAGTAATAGCTTTAGCAGTAATAGCTTTTTTAGGTTTTATAGTCTTTGATTTTGTTAAGGTAACTAAATTAGGAACTAAGCCATTATTTTCTATTAAGAAGAAAGTAGAAAATGGTACTTTATATAAAGGTATTGGTTATAACGTTTTATATTGTAAAAGTGGTGACCGATATGTAGGTTATGTATTATATGATTCTTGTTCTGAATTTGATCAAAAGACATTTATTGATTCAGTATACGAAAAGTTAATGAAGTATGGTGATGATAATAATATAGTTAAAAGAGATTCTTATTCATCATTAGAAATTACTTCTGCTGAATTTGATGAAGAGTTAGCAGATGGTGGATGGGATTATTATGTAGAAGCTAATTTAAGCTGTAAAGGTTTAAATAAGAGATGTTTCTATTTCAAGAAAGAATTTAATGATCCTTCTAAAATATATTTCTATATAAGATATGATCAATATAATGATATTCAAGATGTATTTACTTTTAAAAGAACAGGTGCACATACAAAAGCTTTGGAAGAAGAGTATGGACCTAAAGTTAGAGAGTATTTTAAAACTGAAGGTATCATAACTGATGATGAAGGTATAAGAGATTTTAGTATTCATTATTTAGATAACTATGGTAAATTTAAATTTAGAGGTACTTCTTATGCTGAGTCATATTTAATAGAAGTTAATTATTTATGTTATGACAATTCTAATAAGTGTGTAAAACCATTAGATGATATCGATTTAGATGGTGATTATAGTAACTATATGTTTATGATGGCTATGTTTATTGATGAAAATGGTGAAATAGCTTTAATGGGACCAAAGGAATATTTAGACTTATAGACCTTATGGTCTTTTTTTATGTTAAAATATAAGTGGTGGTTTTATGGATATTCAGAGAATAGTTAAGGAAATAGAAGAAGGTAATTTAGTTATTACACCAACAGATACTGTTTATGGTATTATGGCTAAAGCTTTAGATTTAAATGTTATTAATAAGGTATTTGAAGCTAAACAGAGAGCTAAGAATAAGTCGTTAATAGTTTTAGTTAATGGAGAAGAAATGCTTTCTAAAGTGGCTAAAAACATCTCTTTAGTACATAAGGAATTAATGAATAAATATTGGCCAGGTAAATTAACAATTATCTTTGATAAAAATGATGATGTACCTAGTGAATTAACTGGGGGATTAAATACTATTGCTGTTAGATATCCTAATCATAAAGAGTTATTAGAAATATTAAAGATAGTTAATGAACCATTAATATCTACTAGTGCTAATATAAGTAATAGTGATACAATAACTAATACAAGTATGTTGGACCCGGAATTAAAAAAATATATAGCTTATATTAGTGATGGTGGAGAAGTAGTAGCTGCTTCTTCAACAATAGTTACAGTTATAGATAATAAAGTTAAAATACTTAGAGATGGGGATTTATCAAGTGATATAAGGAGTTCATTTGATTGTATAGATTGAGGTGATTTTTAATGATGGATGATAATAAATTAAATATTATTGAACAATGTTTAATATATTGTGCATTTTATGTTAAAAATTATTCAGCTTTTATTAGTAAAGCTTTAAAATCTAATGTTGAATTATTTGTTAAAAATGAAGGTAAGAGTAGATACATAAAAAGTATTAATAATAATATTAATTCTATTGAAGGCAAGATTACTGATGTATCTAGTTTAGTAGATGATTTAAAGAAGTTAATTAAGAGTAGTTATAAGAGTAATTTATCTAGTAGTGAATATAGTAGATATTTGTGTACTTTGGTAGATGAAGATAATCTATTAACTATTGTTAATAATCTTTTAAATGAATATGCAGGTATTGTTAAAAAGAATAAACCTAAAAAAGAAAAAATAGTATTACCTAAGAAGGATAAAGACAAAGTTAGGAAGATAAGTTATCTTAAACTAAATGATTTGATATATGTTCATATGAAAGCGATAGATGAATATCCATTTATGAGCTTTGTAGTTGATTCTTTTATGTTAGAAAATGATATGTTTTATGATTCTTTAAAAGAAGGTAAAATGAATATATTTAATGATTTAGATAGATATGAAATTAGTAAACTAGCTCCTTTAGAAAAGAAAAGAAGAAACTATGTTAGAAATATGTTTAAGATTTTATCTTCAATAAATAAATTAGAATATGATTGTGAAGAATATTACAAAGTATCAAGTGATATTATTAACAATTTATATGCAGAAGTTAATGATTTTAATTTCTCTAATAGTAGTGTGGATAAACTTCTTCGTTTAACTAAGGAAGCTTATGGAGGAAAGAAACAATTAGAATTATATAAAGAGAAGTTAAGTAAGGTAGATACGAATAATATTATTAAAAGAAATTTTGTTAATAAGTATGTTATCTTTGATGCTAGTTATGATGTTATTCCTTTATATGAAGATGTTATTAGAATATTGAATGAGAAATTAATAGATAGAGTTTCATTTAACATAAATAATTATTTAAAGAATATGGATAAGGTATTTGATCAAGTATGTATGTATATGGATAGTGATGAAGTATTAAGGTTCTATTTTGAATTTAAGAATGTTTTAAATGCGATGTCTTTAAATAAAAATATGAAGAACAAATACATTGAATTACAAAAATATGGATGTAATAAATTGGAGAAAATGCTGAGAACATCAAGGAAAAATGTCTTAGCTAATTATCTGAAAGAAGAAAAAATATTTTAATTAAAGTGCCGAAAGGTACTTTTTTTTGGTATAATCAATATAGTAGGTGATGTTATGAATAGTGAATTAGAACAAGCCTTAAGAAAAGTAGAAGGAGAGCATGCATCTTTAAGAGAAATGTATGGAGATGTATCTAGTGAACCTTGTACTTTAGAAGTTGGTCAAAGTAAGAGTGGCTTATATTTAAGCACTCAACAAATAGATTTACTATTATTAGTTAATGTAACAACACCTAGTGATTTAATTAACTTTGTTAGAAATTGTGTACAAATAAAACATGATAATTTTGGAGATATAACAGAAAGTAATTTAGAAGAAAAGAAAAAAGAAGTATTTGATGCTTATAAAAAAAGTTTTATTTCATTTAGAGAATTAGTTCCTAGAGCTGGCTTTAGTGAAGCAGATTCAATGAATATGAGAATTAAGTATAATTTGGAAAGAAACTTACCAAAAGAATTAGTTCCTGGTGCTTTAGAAGCATTAAATAAAGGTGGAGAGAAAGGCTTAATTAAGTTTATTTTTGAATCTGGTTTAGCTAATCCACAAGTTGTTTTAAATGATATAAGTAGATTTATTTCTAATGATTATGAAAATATTCAAAGTATTAGTTATGATGAGATACTTGAATTAGATAAATTAATTAAAAGAGATCCAACTATTGAATCAATTGTTGGGATGGGTGCTACTTATAATATGTCTATGCATTATTTAGGTAATGGAGAAAGAGCATTTGATCCTTACTATATGGATAGAGTTCTTTTGTATGCTAAAATGACACAGAAACATGTTAGAATGCATTCTTTGTTTGATAGAAGTACTGCTATAGAATTTAAAGATAGAAACTATAGTAGAGATAAAGTATTAAAGGAATTGAAAGGTTTCGTAGAAGGCTATTTAGAATATCTTCAAAGCCATGATGAAGTATTATTTGATCAAACAAGATTAATTAATTGTGCAGAAATATTTAATGAGTTATTAGGTTATAAAACTGAAAAATATGGTGCTCCTGATACTAGTATGGTATGGGAGGCTATGTTTGGTATAAAGCTAGAACAATTATTAGATATGGTAGTTGGTAGAATTCCTGAAGGTGTTGATGTTATGTATAACGAGACTGCACTTGAGGAAGATGAACATAGATTAAAAGCTTGTGATGGTTTAATAACCAGAATGGGAGTTAGAAATCCTGGTTTTATAAGTATATTTGGTAATCAATTACATGTTTATGATAGTTTATTTAAAGATGGTGAATATACAAAAATGGAAGCTAGTGCGGCTTTCTTAGCTAAAGTAGCTAATGAATATGGTATTAGAGTTCAAATAACAGAACATGATTTAAATATTAATCCAAGTTTAATAAGTAATTGTAATAAGTTTGGAGTTAGTAAAGAATATATAATGTTATTAAAAAGACATTATCAAAAGAAAATATCAGAAACTCTAAGAGAAGCAGGTGTTCCTTTGGAAAGTGTAGACTACTGGTCAATTTTTGATAGAGCAGATCATAATTATAGAAGAGTTATTGAAGATAAAATAGCTCATGGAAAAGATACTAAAGATATTGATTCTTTAAGTGCGGGTTTATTACCTAGATTAGGTAGTGTAGAAAAGATTAAATCTTTAAATCCACAAGAATTAGAAAGAAGACTAAAAAGAGAAACTGTTAAAGTTAAAAAACCAGAGTTTAATCATGAAAGTGGTTATGTATCTGTTACAGTAGCTTTATTAGTAATGATAGCTATTCTATTAGTATTAATAGGTATATGTTTATTGGTAATGTAATATGGATAGAGAAACAATATTAAAAGAATTAAAAGAATTAGATTTAGATAGAAATGAATATATTATTATTAGTGGTGCTAGTTTAGTAGTACATGGATTACTTGATAAAACAAGTGATATTGATTTAAGTTGTAGTGAAGAATTCTATGAAACTGTAGATTGGGAAACTAAACAAGGTTTATTTAATACAACTATAAAATATTATAAAGATTTTGAAATAGGACCTAACTTTAATTGGTTAGATGATATCGATATTATTGAAGGTTTTAGATTCATGGGTCTTAAGAATTGTTTAAAACTTAAGTTAATAGAAAACAAGGATAAAGATAAAGAAATAATTGCTAAATTAAAGGAAATAGTTAAATAACAAGGTATTACCTTGTTTTTTATATGTATAAATGATATTATTTATTCGATTTGAGGTGAGAATATGTTCGAACTTGTATCTAATTATGAACCTAGTGGTGACCAACCTGAAGCGATTAAAGAATTAGTGGATGGTATTAAGAGTGGTAAACATGAACAAGTACTTTTAGGTGCTACTGGTACTGGTAAAACATTTACTATTGCTAATGTAATAAAAGAAGTTAATAAACCTACTTTAGTATTAGCCCATAATAAGACATTAGCTGGTCAATTATATGCAGAGTTTAAAGAGTTATTTCCTAATAATCATGTAGAATACTTTGTTAGTTATTATGATTATTATCAACCAGAAGCATATGTACCTCAAAGTGATACTTATATAGAAAAAGATGCTAGTATTAATGATGAAATAGATGAGTTAAGACATGGTGCTACTAGTGCTTTAATTAATAATAGAGATGTTATAGTAGTTGCATCTGTATCTTGTATATATGGTATTGGTGAAAAAGAAGAATATGAAAAGATGATGCTTACTTTAAATGTAGGAGATAATGTTAAAAGAGATGATATCTTACATAAGTTAGTAGATATGACTTATGAAAGAAATGATTTAGATTTCCATAGAGGTACATTTAGAGTAAGAGGAGATGTTTTAGATATTGTTCCTGTTCAAGAAAAAAGTAAAGGTATAAGAGTAGAATTCTTTGGTGATGAAATAGATAGAATATGTACTTTTGATCCTTTAACTGGTGTTATTGAACAGAATAAGAAAACAATTAGTATATTTCCAGCTTCGCACTTTGTTACTGGTTCTGATAAGTTAGAAGAAGCTATTAGAAGAATAGAGGCAGAGTTAGAAGATAGATTAAAAGTATTACATGAAAATAATAAACTCTTAGAAGAGCAAAGATTACGTGAAAGAACTAATTATGATTTAGAGATGTTAAAAGAAACAGGTTTTTGTAGTGGAGTAGAAAACTATTCTCGTCATTTAGCATTAAGAGGTGAAGGAGAAACTCCTTGTTGTTTAATAGATTTCTTTCCAGAAGATTTTTTGCTTGTTGTAGATGAATCCCATGTTACATTGCCTCAAGTTAGAGGAATGTATAATGGAGATAGAATGCGTAAACAAACTTTGGTAGACTATGGATTTAGATTACCTAGTGCTTTAGATAATAGACCGCTTAAGTATGATGAATTTGAAAGTAAGATAAATCAAGCTATTTATGTATCAGCAACTCCAGGTGATTACGAGTTAGAACACACTAATCAACACTATGTTGAGCAAATCATTAGACCTACGGGTTTACTTGATCCAACAATAGAGGTAAAAGGTACTGAAGGCCAAATAGATGATATTATTGATCAAATAAATAAACGTAAAGAAAATAATGAGAGAGTATTAATAACTACACTTACTATACGTATGGCAGAAGAGTTGACAAACTATTTAAAAGATATGGGTATTAAGGTAGCATATCTACATAGTGAGATTAAAACTTTAGAGAGATTAAAAATTATTCAAGAATTACGTATGGGCAAATATGATTGTGTAGTTGGTATTAACTTATTAAGAGAAGGTTTAGATATTCCAGAAGTAAGTTTAATATGTATTATGGATGCTGATAAACAAGGTTTCTTACGTAGTACTAGAAGTTTAATTCAAACAATTGGTAGATGTGCTCGTAATAGTAATGGACATGTTATTATGTATGCTGATGAGATGAGTGATTCTATGGCCGAAGCTATTGCAGAGACAGCACGTCGTAGAAAAATTCAAAATGAATACAATATTAAACATGGTATAGTACCTAAGACAATTATTAAAGAAATAAGAGAAGTAGTAAGTAATGAAATAGAAGAGAAGACTGATAAGAAACCAGTTGAAAAGATGAGTAAGAAAGAAAAAGCAGATATTATGATTAAAATTGAAAATGAAATGAAAGAAGCTGCTAAACAACTTGACTTTGAAAGAGCTATGGAATTACGTGATATCTTATTTGAAATGAAGAGTGAATAAAAAAAGGACTTTATTAAGTCCTTTTATTTTGTGAAATGATCTTTTATTATTTCTTGACCAGAAGAAATACCCAATCCACTTGTGTCTTCAATAACAATATCTTTGTTATTGTAATTATAGACATATACTATTTTTTCATCTTCTATAACATTTACTTCATTGTCATTAAGAGTAAATGTTGCTTTGATTTCTCCTTCTGGTTTTTCTTTAACTTCTTTTATTTCATAAGTTAATTCGTATTCTTTTTCTAAAACAGTAAAGAATGCTCTCGATTTATAATCGTTATACTTATTATCTATTTCGCTATAAGAATATATTGTTTTTATATCTTTTCCAGATATGTTGTAATTTTCTTCTATTTTTTCTTTAAAATAATCTTCTAATGTAGTCATTTCTGTTAGATCATAAGATTTATCAAGACTATCTTTAGCTTCTTTGGGATTATCTGTATAACTTAGTATTAAGCAATTATCTTTTATTTTTTCAATGATCTTTAAGGCTTCATCTCTACTTAGGTGATTGTTATAACCGGCATCTGTATATTTACCTATAATTGTTCCAAAAAGAATAACAAAGTTTTTACCAGATTGAATAGCTTCTCCTTCTTCTAGTTCATAAAATATAGAATAGGTATCATCAAAGTTTTTAAGTACATGAAAATTACCACTTACTTTTTCGATGTTGTGTTCTTTATAACGATGTGAATCGTTGTAATAGTGTTCTTCTTTAGGTGTTACAGTAATTGGCATTGTATCGAAGTAGTAATTAGTATTATCAATATTAACAATCATAGTATATCTATTGTAATCTATTACTTTAGCTTTATCATTAAATGCTATGGCAAGTTTGTTTTTTGCTTTTTGACCACTTATACTAAAGTCGGTTGTGTAGTATGTATATTGGCTTTTAGAATTCTCTGTAGGTGTATCTTCTTTCCTTTTATTTAGCAATAGTACACAAGCTAATGCAATAATGATTAAAAGAATAATTATTCCTACTGCAGGGAATAAGCTATTATTTTTCTTTACTACCAAATTATAGTTTTGTTCTGGCATAACAATCACTTCCTTATGATAAAATTATATCATATTTGGCTTAATAAAATTATATTATTATGTTATACTTATGTAGAATAAGGGGCGATAAAATGCAGACAACTTATATTTTTGGTCATAAAATACCTGATACTGATACTGTGTGTGCTAGTATAAGTTTATCTTATTTAAAAAATAAAACTGGTTTGAAATCTGAACCAAGAGTTTTAGGAACTTTAAATAAAGAGACTAGCTTTGTTTTAGATTATTTTAAAATTAAAGAGCCAGAGTTTTTAAATGATGTTAAGGTTCAAATTAGAAATATGCATTATTTAAAGAATGCAATGATTGAAGAACATACATCTATATATCGTACTTATAAGGCTTTAATAGAACATGGTGTTACAGGATTCCCTCTTATTAATAATAAAAAGGTATTAACTGGATATGTTAATGTTAAGGAAATATCTAGATATTTAATTGATGGTGATATTACTAAATTAGATACATCTTATGATAATATCTTAGATACTCTAGGAGCTATTCAAGTTGTTAGAATAGATGATGAAATAAAAGGTGATATTCTAGCAGCAGCGTATAAAAGTGAGACTTTCTTAACAAGAGTTAAATTAACTAAGAATAATGTTTTAATAGTAGGAGATAGATTTAAAATACAAGAGTATGCTATTAATTCAGGTATTAAGTTATTACTTTTAGTTAATAATGTTAAGTTACCTAATGAGTTATTAGAGAAAGCTAGAAAGAATAGAGTTAATGTAATTACAGTTCCTCTTGGTACATTTAAATGTGCTAATATGATTAAGTTATGTAATTATGTTAAGTTATTAAATATAAATGAAAATCCAGTTACTTTTAATACTTATGATAGTAGAGATGATTTTATTGAAATAAGTAGTAAACTTGGTCATACTAACTATCCTATTGTTAATAAAAGAAATGAATGCTTAGGTATGATTAGAGTAGTTGATGTTAATGACTATGAAAAGAAACAAGTTATTTTAGTAGATCATAATCAAAAATCACAAAGTGTTGATGATATTGAAGAAGCTAATATATTAGAAATAATTGATCATCATAATTTAGGTACAATTGGTACAACAATGCCAATTAATTTTAGAAGTATGCCGGTTGGTTGTACTTGTACAATTATTTATAAACTATATCAGGAAGCTAATGTAGAAATACCAAAAGATATAGCTGGTTTAATGTTATCAGCAATTTTATCTGATACATTATTATTTAAATCACCAACAACAACTGAGTTAGATATTGAAACAGGTAAAAAACTAGCTGAGATTGCTGGAATAGATATTGAAAAATATGGACATAAGATGTTTAAAGCAGCATCTTCAATTAAAGGAATGGATATTGAAGATATTATTAAGACTGATATTAAGACATTTAAGTTTGAGGAATCTAATTTGGCAATAAGTCAAATTACTACAATGGATTTCGAAGAGATAAAAGCAAAAGAAGCAGAATTCATTTCTCAATTAAATTCTATGTGTAATGTTGGTAATTATAAATATGCTTTATTCTTTGTAACAGATATTATGAAGAATGGTTCTTATTTGTTCTATAGTGAGGGTAGTAAGAATTTAATTGAAAATGCTTATGGTTTTGAGCCTGAACAAGGTATATTTATGGATGGAGTTGTTTCTCGTAAGAAACAAATGCTTCCTCCATTATTAGATGTCGAAGAAAGAAGATAAAATCTTCTTTTTTTATGGTAAAATGGAATTGGTGATAGTATGAAAGCTTTAGTAACAGGTGCTTCTTCTGGTATGGGAAGAGATATAGCTATTTATTTAAGTGAACTAGGTTATGATGTAATACTAGTTAGTAGGGATGAAAATAGACTTAAGGAAACTGCTAATAAGATTAAAACAAATGTAGAGATATATCCTATTGATTTAACGGGAAGAGATAATTGTTTTAAGTTATATGACCATTTTAAAGACGAAGATATTGATATACTTGTTAACGGAGCTGGATTTGGTTTATTTGGTAATACTTGGGAAACAGATATTAATAAAGAGTTAAAGATGATAGATTTGAATGTTACAGCAGTTCATATTTTAACTAAGTTGTTTTTACAAGATATGGTTAAGAAAGATAAAGGATATATTATGAATATATCTAGTAGTGCTGGTTTCTTAGCAGGACCAGGTTTAAATACATATTATGCTACTAAGAATTATGTTACTAAATGGACTACTGCTATATACCAAGAATTAAAAGCAGCTAAAAGTAAGGTAAGAATATGTGCTTTATGTCCAGGACCTGTAGATACTAATTTTAATAAAGTAGCAGGGGGTTCTTTTACAGTTAAAGCTTTAAGTAGTGAGTATGTTGCTCATTATGCTGTTGATCAGATGTTTAAGAATAAGTTATTAATAGTACCAGGATTTACAGTTAGAGCTGGTATGTTCTTTAATAGATTTTTACCAACTAAGTTATCTTTAAAGATAGTTCATAATATCCAAAGAAAGAAGGTTGAAAAGAATGGTTAATATTCTTAAGAGTTATCCAGCTAAATATGTATTTGCTGGTTATAGTGTTAGACAAGGTTTATCAGTTATGATGACTAATATGAATGGTAAGATGGTATATGATGTTTTCTTATATTCATATGTTGATAATTATTTGTCTATGTATTTCTTAATGGAAAATGGTAATTATAAGAACGCTAGTACCGGAGAAGAAGTCCCTGAAGCTACTGCTAATGAAATAATTAGTAGACATTTATATCGTGGACCTAATAAAGATGCTTCTAAGTATGGAACTTATGATAAAGATAAGATTATTGGTGTATTCGGTGTAAGAAATATTGAAGATTTAATGAAACAAACTGATGAGTTAGCTAAAAAAGATGAAACACATGATGTTTCATTGCAAGCTTTCTTAGATGTTAAAGCTCAGTATATGGGTATGGAAATAATGGGAGTTATTAATCGTTTTAATAATTATTTAAAATGGGATAAAGATACAATGACTGTACCAGCTATTACTTATGGACAAGAAGATGAATATCATTCTATCTTAGGAGATGAGATGGACTTCTTTGATTTCATGTCTAATAAGGATTCTGATCAAGTTATTAGAGATTTAAGAACATTAACAGTAAGTACTGATGGTATTGGTAATGTTAAAAAAGGTATGGAGATTAGGATTACTAAATCAGATGATGAAAATAGTGCTGGTAAGTTAGAAGTAATTGATAAAACTAAAGAAAATAATTAAAGACCTTGAAGGTCTTTTTTTATCGTTTTATATATCGAACAAATGTGTTATAATTGTTTTTGGGTGTTTTTATGTTTAAAAGAATTTATATAGAAATAACAAATAATTGTAATCTTAATTGTTCTTTTTGTAAGGGAACTAAGAGAAGTAAAATGTTCATTAATATGGATTCTTTTAATGTGTTATTAAAAAAAATCGAAGGATTTACTAAGTATGTTTATTTTCATATAATGGGAGAGCCTTTGTTACATCCACGTATTAATGAATTAATTAATAAAGCGAGTGAAAGATTTAATGTTAATATTACTAGTAATGGTTATTTAATAGATAGAGTTAAAGATAATAAAAATATTAGACAAATTAATATTTCATTACATAGTTATGATAAGAGATATGGTAAGAGTCTAGATGAGTATTTAGATAATATTTTTACTAGTATAGATATATTAAATAAGAAGGGAACTATTATTAATTATCGTTTATGGGTTGATGGTGTTAATAAGTTAGATATTATCAACAGGTTAGAAGATAAATATAATGTTAAGATTGGTAATAAAAATAAAGTTAAACTAGGAGAAAATATATTTTATGAAATAGAAGATGAATTTATCTGGCCTAGTTTAGATAATGATTACTATAACGAAAGTGGTAGTTGTATGGGTACTAGAGATCATATAGGTATTTTAGTAGATGGTACAGTAGTACCTTGTTGTTTAGATAGTGATGGTTTAATTGATTTAGGAAATGTTTACAAACAAGAATTAAATGATATAATAAACAGCGACTTATTTAAAGAAATGAAACAGGGGTTCCAAGACAATATGAAAGTACATGACTTATGTAAGAAATGTAATTTTTATGAAATGAGAAGGTAACATGGAAATAAAAGGATACAAAGCTTTTAATAAAGATCATACTAATAGATATGGTAAACCTTTTGAAGAAGGTAAAAGCTATCATATTGATGGACCTATTTCTTTTGGAAATAAAGGAAATGGTTTTCATATGTGTGTTCATTTAAGTGATGTTTTTAGATTCTTTGATCCTATTAATATAGATGTTGCTCGTGTTATTGGTAGTGGTGAATATGCTGAAGGAGAAATGGATGATTGGGACGAACCTTATTATGAAATGTATTCTGTTAGTGATATTCATATAGAAAAATTCTTAACAAGAGAAGAAATTATAGATATAATCTCTAAATCTTCCGGTTCTGATATGATTAAGTTTTTTGCAACTTTTAATCCAACAGATGAAGAGAGTATAAGGATACTTAGAGGTGGAAGAGATAGATGGGATTATTTTAGAGCAGCAAAAGCTTATTTATATTTTATAAAAAAGTTTAATATATATAGTTTGAGTTTGTCTCAACAAGAAGATGTAGTAAAGAAGGTGCTAGAGTATGGACAAGATAATAGTCAAGGGCGCAAGGGAAAATAATTTAAAAAATGTTGATTTAGAGATACCTAAAAATTCTTTAGTTGTTATGACTGGTGTATCTGGTAGTGGTAAAAGTAGTTTAGCTTTTGATACTATCTACGCTGAAGGTCAAAGAAGATATGTAGAAAGTTTATCTAGTTATGCTAGACAATTTTTAGGTGGAACAAGTAAACCTGATGTAGACAGTATTGAAGGTTTAAGTCCTAGTATTAGTATTGATCAAAAGAGTACTAATAATAATCCACGTAGTACAGTAGCAACTGTTACAGAAATATATGATTATTTTAGATTGTTATTTGCTCGTATAGGTATTCCTTATTGTCCTAATCATCATGAACCTATTACTAGTCAAAGTATTGAAGAGATGACTAATAAGATAATGGATTATCCTGAGGGAACTAAGATAGAAATAATGGCTCCTGTTGTTAGGGGAGAAAAAGGTTCTCATGTTGATTTATTAGAAGATTTAAGAAAAAAAGGATATTCTAGAGTAAGAATTAATGGTGAAGTAAGAGACTTAAGTGAAGATATTAAGTTAGAAAAGAATAAGAAAGATACTATTGAAGTAGTTATTGATAGAGTAGTTATTAGACCAGAAGATAGAAGTAGAATATTTGAATCTATTGAGAATGCTTGTAATTTAGCAAATGGATTGGTTTTATTTAATGTACTAGGTGATAAAGAATTATTAATGAGTGAGAATTATGCATGTATTCATTGTAATTATTCTATGCCTAAGTTAGAAACAAGAATGTTTTCATTTAATAGCCCATTTGGGGCTTGTTCTGAGTGTAATGGTCTGGGAGTTAAGATGAAGATTAGTAGGGAATTAATTATTCCTGATGAGTCTAAAAGTATTAATAATGGTGGTATTGTAACAGTATCTGCTGATCAAAATATTTTATTTCAAGAAGTTGAACAAACTGCTGATTATTATGATATAGATTTAAATGCACCAATAAAGAATCTTCCTAAAGAAAAGTTGGATATTATTTTATATGGTAGTCCAGATATAATGGATTTTAAATATTATTCACGTAGTGGTAGTTTTAGAACTAAGAGTGCTTATTTTGAAGGTATAATTACTCAATTAGAGAGAAGATATTTGGAAACTACTGCTACTTGGGTTCGTGAATGGATAGAGGGATTCATGATAGAACAAGAATGTCCTTTATGTCATGGTACAAGATTAAAACAAGATATTTTAAATGTCTTTATTAATAAAAAGAATATTTATGATATGACTGCTATGAGTATTGCAGAATTATTTGATTTTATGAAGAATCTAAAATTAAATAAGGAACAAACAAAGATTAGTGAATTGTTAGTTAAAGAGATATGTAATCGATTAGAGTTTTTAAATAATGTTGGATTGGGATATTTAACTTTAAATAGAGCTGCTGGAACACTAAGTGGTGGTGAAGCTCAACGTATAAGATTAGCTACTCAAATAGGTAGTAAGTTAAGTGGTGTTTTATATGTTTTAGATGAACCTAGTATTGGATTACATCAAAGAGATAATGAGAAGTTAATCAATTCAATGAAGGAAATGAGAGACTTAGGTAATACATTAATTGTTGTTGAACATGATATGGATACAATGAGAGCTGCTGATTTCTTAGTAGATATTGGACCTGGTGCTGGTACTGATGGTGGTTATATTATGGCTGCTGGAACACCAGAAGAAGTTATGAAGAATCCTAATTCTTTAACAGGTAAATATTTAAATGGTGAATTGAAAATTGAAGTACCTAAAAAGAGGAGAAAAGGTAATGGGTTATTCTTAGAAGTTAAAGGTGCTAAAGAACATAACTTAAAGAATATTAATGTTAAGTTCCCTTTAGGTAAATTTATTTGTGTAACTGGTGTATCTGGTTCAGGTAAATCAACATTAGTAAATGATATTTTATATAATGCAGTTACAAAGAAGGTTTATAAATCTAAAGTATTAGTGGGTAATTGTAAAGAAGTTAAAGGATTAGAAAATATTGACAAGGTAGTTCATATTACTCAAGATCCTATTGGTAGAACTCCAAGAAGTAATCCTGCTACATATGTAGGTGTATTTGATGATATACGTGATGTATTTGCAGATATGAAAGAATCTAAGATTAGAGGCTATGGTAAGAATAGATTCTCTTTCAATGTTAAAGGTGGACGTTGTGAAGCTTGTTGGGGAGATGGAGTTAAGAAAATAGAAATGAATTTCTTACCAGATGTTTATGTACCTTGTGAAGTATGTCATGGTACACGTTATAATAGAGAAACATTAGATATTAAGTTTAAAGGTAAAAACATATCTGAAGTATTAGATATGAGAGTAAATGAAGCTATTGAATTCTTTGATAATATTCCTAAAGTAAAAAATAAATTACAAGTTATGATGGATGTTGGTCTTTCTTATATTAAACTTGGTCAAAGTGCTCCTACACTTTCTGGTGGTGAAGCAGGACGTGTTAAGTTAGCTAAAGAGTTACAAAAGAAAGCAACTGGTAAATCATTATTTATCTTAGATGAACCAACAACTGGATTACATAGTGATGATATTAAGAAGTTATTAGTAATATTACAAAGAATTGTTGATAATGGAGATACAGTAATAGTTATTGAACATAACTTAGATGTTATTAAAGTAGCAGATTATATTATTGACTTAGGACCAGAAGGTGGTAACTTAGGTGGAGAAGTAATTGCTACTGGTACACCAGAACAAGTAGCTAAAGAAAAGAATAGTTATACAGGTGAATGGTTAAAGAAGGTGTTATAATGGCAGAGTTAGATGTTAAGAAACAAGTACGTAATAAACCATTAGTTAAAAGAATAGAATTAGAATATAAGGATATGAATTATATCATTATTAATCTAGTTGAACATGTTATAGATGTTAATGGTGAATTATGGGAATATTCTATTGATGAGAAAACAAATAAAAAGATTGAAAATATGATTTGGGATTATGAAGAAATAGATGAGTTTGATTATTGGCCAGATAAAACTAAAGACCATGCACCTATGTCACCAATGTGGAGATTAGCTTGGTATGATGAATATGATACATATTATCATAAAAGTGGTGCTACTAAATATCCAGAACATTTCATGGAATTAGTAGATATTTTAAAAAAATTAAAGTAGCTTAATGCTACTTTTTTGTTTTATTGACACTAAGTCATAATGATACTAAAATAAAAAATAGGTGATGATATGGAAAAGAAAAAGATAATTGCTTTAGTAGTTGTAGCATTAGTAATAGTAGGTGCTGTAATAGCATTTGTTGTTAATGATCAAAACAATAAAAAGCAAGAAGAAAAAAATAGAGCAACTGATGAAAGGGATAAAGCAGCAATTAAATTGATTAATAATGCTTGTGATAATTTAATTGATGAAGAAGGAAACTATAATTTAGATGGTAAGGAAACAGAAGTTGTATGTGAAAAAGGATTCTGTCATATTACTTATCAAGGAGAAAATTATGGTTTTAGTTGTGACGATAATTAATAGTAGTTTTTAATATTACTTTATGATAAACTTTTTTTAGAAAGTAGTGATTTTATGAATAATAATGTAGTACAACCTGTTCAAAAGAAAACAAATGGATTATGTATAGCTGGTCTTATATGTGCATTCTTAGTTCCCTTAGTAGGTTTAATCCTTTCAATAGTAGGAATAAGTCAAGCTAAGAAAAGAAATGAAGATGGCAAAGGTCTTGCTATAGCGGGTATTATTATAAGTGTTATCGAAATAATTATCTCTGTAGTTATTACAGTTGTTATGTTTTCTGCTTTTATGTATGTTGTTGAAGATGCTACACATGAAAGAGAAGGAATTGATAATCATGTAGATTTAATTCCTCCAGATGTTACAGTTACGGATAGAACAATTTCTGTAGGTGAAAGAATAAGACCAGAAGATTTCGTTGTAGAATGTTATGATCGTAATGGTTGTTATTATGAATTTTTAGATGAAGATAAAATATCTAGTAATACTGCTCCTGGCGTTTATACGTTAACAATTATTGTATCAGATGATTATGGTAATGAGACTTTTAAAGTGGTTACATTAACAATAGAAGATGAATCAGAAAAAGTAATATATTCTAGACATATTGAATACGAAAAGGAAAAAGGATATGAATTAGATGAAACGTATGAGCTAAGTTATTCAGATAAAACATCATATAAGATATTAAACAGAGCAGATCATAAAATAGTTTATATATATAGTGATGATAATAATTATCAATCTGATAAAAATGAGTATTCTGGTGAACCTGGTTATAAGTTTGATGATAAAAACAAAAAGATTACTTATACTGAAGGCTCTAAAACAATAGGTAATGGATATAGTACACCAAAAGATATTGATTATTATTTAGTAAGTGAAGGATTTAAAAAAAGTTAAAGTAGTGTAATACTACTTTTTTTATGTTATACTTTTGTTAAGAAAGTAGGGATTTTATGAATAATAATGTAGCACAACCTGTTCAAAAGAAAACTAATGGATTATGTATAGCTGGTCTTATATGTTCATTTATAGTTCCTTTAGTAGGTTTAATTTTATCAATAGTAGGAATGAATCAAGCTAAAAAGAGAAATGAAGACGGTTTTGCACTTGCTGTAGTTGGTATAATTATGGGAGTAATTGGAACTATTGTTACAGTTATCGTAGTTTTATTTGTAGCGTTTTCAGTTAGTGTATTTAGTACTGTAGAAAGCAATGTTGTTTTACAAACTGCATGTAGTAATTTAGATAGCCATGGAGATTATAAAGATCCTGAAGGACTTGTTGAATGTGAAGACTTTGTTTGTACTTATAAAGAAGGCAATACTAAATATACTAAGACTTGTATAAATGCTCGTTAAAAGATAGTGATTGAACTATCTTTTTTTATGATATAATACTTTTACTTAGGAGGGATTTCCATGAATGAATATATATTTAGATTTGGATCATTTGGTGTTAAATGGTATTCATTTTTAATCTTATGTGGTATTTTACTTGCTTTATATTTAGCAAATAAAGAAGCTAAGAAACATGATCTTCCTAAAGATATTATTTTTGATGCGGGATTCTGGGTAGTTATATTTGGTATCCTTGGAGCTAGATTACATTATGTAATATTCAATTTTAATTTATATAAAGGTGATATAGTTGGTATTTTTAGAATATGGGAAGGTGGACTAGCTATTCATGGTGGAATTATAGTAGGTTTTATAACTTTACTTGCTTATTGTAAGATGAATAAGCAACCACTATGGAAACTAACAGATATAGCAGTACCTTCGATTATAATTGCTCAAGCTATTGGAAGATGGGGTAATTTCTTCAATCAAGAAGCGCATGGACCTGTTACTACTTTAGAAAACTTACAACACTTACATATACCTAGTTTTGTTATTAAGGGAATGAATATAGGTGGTATTTATTATCATCCAACTTTCCTTTATGAATCATTATGGTGTTTATTAGGTTTTATTGTTTTACTTTTAGTTAGAAGGTATTATAAATATTTAAAAACTGGCCAATTAACATGTATTTATTTAATGTGGTATGGACTTGGAAGATTATTTATTGAATCTTTAAGAACTGATTCTTTAATGGTTGGAAACTTTAAAGTTGCTCAACTTATATCTATTATTTTTATAGGAATTGGTTTATTGTGTTTTATTTATTTGTGTTTTAATAAATTGAAGAAAGGTTTGTACTATAATCCAGAAAAAAAGAAGGCAAAATAAAATTTGCTTTTTTTATTATTTGTGATAAATTATTGGTGGTGAAGATTTATGGTTTCAAATCCTTTAGTTATGGCTTATATGGGTGATACTATTTATGAGCAATATGTAAGAGAACATTTAATTAGAAGTGGTATTACGAAGATTGGTGAATTACAAGAAGGTAGTTTAAAATATGTAAGTGCTAATAGTCAAAGAAGACACTTAGAAAGACTTATTGACAATAACTTTTTAACAGAAGAAGAATTAGAAATAGTTAAATGGGGTAGAAATGCTAAAGGTGCTAAAACTAAACATGCTGATATAGTAACGTATAGATTAGCAACGGGGTTAGAAACTTTAATTGGTCAATTATATTTTGATAATAAACATGATAGAATTAAAGAGATAATGAATTTTATAATAGGAGAATAATATGAAGGTATTTGGTAAAAATGTATTTAATGAATTAAAAGAGAATCCTAGTAATATTAAGAAAGTTTATCTAGCTAAAAATTTTACTGATAAAGAAATAATTAATTATATTAAGGATCATAAAATAAGTTATACAGTTACTGATTTAAAAGTACTTGATGGTATGGTAGAAGGCAAACATCAAGGTATTATTGCTGTTATAGATGATTATGAATATGTTGATGTTAATACTATGTATAATGATAATATCGTAGTTATGTTAGATCATTTAGAGGATCCTCATAACTTTGGAGCTATTATTAGAACATGTGAATGTGCTGGTATTAAATCAATTATTATTCCAAAAGATAGAAGTGTTAGTGTTACTAGTACTGTTATGAAAACTAGTGCTGGAGCATTATCTAATGTTAATATTGCGATGGTAAATAATTTAGTAAGAACAATTGAAGAGTTTAAAGAAAATGGTTTCTTTGTATATGCAGCAGACATGGATGGAGAAAACTATAAAGATGTTTCTTTTTCTGATAAGGTATTACTTGTAATAGGTAGTGAAGGTAATGGAGTAGGAAGATTAGTAAAAGAGAATTGTGATCAAATACTAGCTATTCCTCAATATGGACATGTTAATAGTTTAAATGCATCAGTAGCAGCTGCAATACTTATATATGGAATCGTTAATAAGTAGAGGTGAATATGGACTTTACTGATGATAAACTAATTGAATTAGCAAGAGAAAATGATGACAATGCTAAAGATTTATTATTTCAAAAGTACAAATATATTATAGATACAGAGATTCATAAGTATTTAAATATATCTCGTAAATTTGGAATAGATTATAATGAATTGCATCAAGAAGCAGATGTTGGATTTTCTGATGCTTTAGTAAGTTATAGAATAGATAAGGAAATGGCTTTACCTAGTTTTATTACTTTATGTGTAGATAGAAGAATAAGAACTTTCATTAGAAGATTTACAACTAATAAGAATAAGATAATGAATGAAACATTAAGTTTAGAATATATATATGACAAGACTTCATCTCCTTTAAGTGAATTAATTAGTGATAATAATGAAAATAATCCTTTAGATAATATGGTAAAGGAAGAACATTTAAAAGAGTTAACTGATAATATATATAAAGCTTTATCTAATTCAGAAAAAGAAGTATATGATTTAATGATTAGTGGTTTAAAATATGATGAAATAGCAATTGTATTAAATAAGAATTTAAAACAAGTAGATAATGCTATTCAAAGAATAAAGATTAAAATTAGTAAAATTTTAGAAAAGATGTAATTTAGTTCGATTTTATCGAACTTTTTTCTTGTTTTTAGTTTTAGAATATGGTATATTCTTATTGAACACGTAAAAGTGTTTTTTAAATACAAAAATTTAGAGGTGGGCTTATGGCTAAAGAAAAGAAAATTAAAGATGTTGAAGTAGAAGAAGTAGAAGAAAAAAACATCAGAAAAAACAGAAAGGTTAAGGACATCGAAAAAGAAGTCGTAGAAGACGACGAAAAAGAACTTGACGAAGAAGTAAAAGAAGAAAAAGGAAAAAAAGAAGGATATTTTGCTGGCGTAAAAAAAGAAATGAAAAAAGTACGTTGGGCAAATGGGGGAGAAGTTCTAAAGAATTCCTTAGCAGTTATAATATTTGTTTTAGTATTTATTGGATTCTTTGAGCTTGTATATGTTTTGGCTGGATTATTGAAGGAGTGGCTATCATAATGGAAAAAGAGTGGTACGTAGTTAACACATATAGTGGACATGAAACTAAAGTAAAAGAAAAATTGGAACAAAGAGCTGTTTCAATGGGAATGCAAGATAACATTTTCCGTGTTATTATTCCTGAAACCACTGAAGTAGAAATTAAAGATGGCGTAAAAAAAGAAAAAGTTAAAAAGATGTTCCCTGGTTATGTTTTAGTAGAGATGATTATGTCTGATGAAGCTTGGTATATCGTTCGTAATACTCCTGGTGTTACTGGATTTATCGGTTCAAGTGGACATAAAGCAAAACCTACACCTTTAATGCCTCAAGAAATAGATCGTATTTTAGCACAACTTGGAATGAGTAGAGTTAATATTGAATCTGAGATGAGTGTTGGAACAAAGGTTACTATCGTAGATGGACCATTCAAAGGTATGAATGGTGTTGTTGATAGTATTGATATGGAAAACAACAGATTAAATGTATTAATAGATTTATTTGGACAAGAAACTCCTGTTGAAGTAGAGTTATTCCAAGTTAATAAATTACAATAATAAAGACAACAAATTGTTGTCTTTTTTTGTTCCAAAATATATAATATGAGTGTATAGTAGGTGATTGTCATATGACAGAATTTGATAATGTAAATGAACCAATGGAGTATAAACCAGAAGTTTCTTCAATTAATGAAAATATTGATGCAGCAGAAAAAGCTTATAAAGCATATATGGAAGAAGCAAGAAAATTACCTAGTAATTTATTAGATGATTTAAATCGTTCATATTTGTCTTTAGAAAGAAGTATTAGTGCTGTACCAAAAGATAT
>JAEEGL014867965.1_pt1 | contig 72885 bp, 55 predicted proteins | sample 9134231 | NCBI WGS metagenome assembly JAEEGL01 (sample SAMN16246548, study PRJNA631951) | gut metagenome | biome: gut microbiome; feature: rumen; material: fiber-attached | host: Bos | place: Iran: Karaj | collected 2018-10 | reverse complement strand
CCTTTCTTGAAAGCAGCAGTGTCACAAAGCCCACCACAGCCATTACCGCCGCTGCGATCGCCAGTATCAGCGATACAACGGTACCGTGTTTCTTTCTGTTATCAGAACGTTCTTCGCTCTCACCGAATTCATCTTCCACATCAAAGATATCATCAGACTCCGCTTTTTTCCTTACGAGATTCTCCTCTTCCGCCGAAGCCTCTTCCGTCAGGACCGCCGCCTTCTTTCTTGCCGTGCGGTAGCAGAGATATGCCGCCACTCCGGTCAGCAGACTGCTGATGATCATTCCGCTGTATATCTCCACATAAAGATTCCCGTGTCTCTGCACATAATACTCAAGATAACCTGTCACTCCCTCGGCCGCAAGCAGCATCAGCCAGAACAGGATATAATACCATTTGAAGCCGTTTCTCTTTATCGCAAGTATGGCGCTGATAAAAAGGATCAGCAGAAATACCACTCCGGCAAATATCTGCAGCACGCTGACAAAACCGTTGAAGCGGAAAAAACCCGCATCATATCTGGTGGAGTCCAATACGAATTCCGAAGAGCAGAAAGAGATAAGAAATACCATAGTCGTGGCACCCTTGTGTTCTTTCCTGTTAAAGTAGTATTCCATGCAGATACCGCTGATAAAAAACATCACGAGAAATGAAAAGAAGAAAGTGGCAAAGCGGTATTCCTGCACACCGCCTGCTGCCGTTATCGGTGAAGAGAACGGAAGATGCTGATATTCGGGATTCGTCACTACCACCTTGCCCCTGCAGCCCGCATTGAACAGAGCTGTCAGGTACAGTATTCCCATACCGACTCCCGCTCCCGTGGAAAGCGCATCCAGCATAGCGAGAAAACTCTTATCCAGTTTAAGTGCGGCGACAAGCGCCGCTGCCAGTACCACTCCGGGTATGATGCCCAGCATCATGAAACCATCCACGCTCATGTCCGTGAGCGCTCCCGTCAGCCCGTCGTACTGTTCGCTGTGGCAGTACCAGTACAGTATGCGGGAAAACAATACCGAGAAAAACACTGCCGGTATAAAGAATATCCACATGGCGATCCTTTTTCCGCCGTTTGCGGTGTAAATTGCATAGCTTAAGAAAAACCAGCTGAGTATAGCCAGTATCATGATGGTCAGTGTCCACGGCACTATATAGCCGCCTATGATTATAGAGGCTGTCTCCATCATCTTTCCGCGTCCTCCGGCAATGCCGTTGCAAAATAGATAATATCGCTGACTATTCTTTCGTTGCCGTAATCTATGGCATTATAGACCTTATTGTCTATTACTATCTCGGCAGTCTGCCCGCCGTCCAGGGCATAAGCCTGTCTGCAGCCTTTGTCATACATAATGTTCGCAGTCTCGCTGATAGTGGCTCCGTGAGTGTTATAGCCGTAATTCAGGTTCATCATAAGATAATGATGCTCACCGAGCTGCCCTATGGCTGATCTGGAATAGTTTTCATGCACCTGTCCGAGCAGATAATTCCCGGAAGTATCACGTTTGACTCCGTCTGCCACCAGCACCGGTCCGAAGGCAAGGGTAAAAAGTATATCGTTATCTTTAACATACTTCCTTGCGCTGTCTTCATCTTCAAGTTCACCCGCATAGGTAAACTTCAGATCCCCGTTGGAATCCACATGGCAGAGTTCCAGTTTATAAGGCTTGAATCGGAACAGCTCCCTATTGTAAACCGTCACGCCTTCTGTACGGAACTTGTAGAAATCGCCGTTCATGGCAATTACCGCATTAGCCTCGTTGGAAAGCTGCGAAGCCGATTTCTGCACAGCCGAACCGTAGGTATCCTCGGCAAGCTTCCTTCTGAACTGCGAGCCGTCTGCTACGAACACTTCCGCAAAAGCACAGTAATGGTCCTCAAATATCTCTTTCCATGACACGAACATTATGGTCTCATCCGCGTAATATCTGAAATCGCCGCCTTTGAAATTACCTTCTCCGCTCCACACGTGCTTCTCATCCCCGGTTAATTCGGAGTACTCTTCAAAAAGCGCATTTATCACTTCCACATCATCCGTCTGCCCATAGGCTTCAGCTATGGGTGCAGGACAGACCGTTGCATCTTCCGCTATCGTATATATCTTCGGGATATAAGTAAGACCGGAAAGCACTTCACTCTTTGCGTTATTTGCAAACTCCTCACCGGCTCTGACTCCGCCCCTGAAAGCATTATCCAGTCCGGGTCCCGGATCAACTTTCCATTCCCCGTCGATATAATCCAGTTCTACAGCATATTCCTCGCTGATATAGTGCTCTTCGGCTTTCGTCAGTCCCCTGTCTACCGCAATGGTGTATACCTCATCAAGAAACTCATGCCTGTAGTTTTTATCCTCATCAAAGATCTCATTCTTGCTTCTGTTTTCCACCCCGTATTCCACCAGGGGATCTATCTCTGAAGTAATATCCGGTATCAATGCCTGCATATCCAGATAGGTAAAGGAAACCGGCACAGTGGCATGGGTATCCTGCATATCGGTCTCTCCCGTTATCTCGTATGAATAACTGCTGCGCAGCGCCTCGTAGAAACGGTCTTTTATCTCGTCCTCACCTTCATTCACCTCGGGCAGCACGGCTCCGCTTACCAGATAGTTTTTGGCCCCTGCCGTATCCCCGTTCAAATATGCATCAAGAAAGACTCTTACCACATCCTCCGGCTTACTGTCCGGTTCGAACACCAGCGTACCTGCCGCCGAAGCTATAACACACATAAAAAGAGCCACGCCTGCACAGAGCATGGACAGCAGCGACCATACCAGCCTCACCCTCTTCTCAAAGGCATAACGGAAAAACCTGATCAGCATCGCCAGAAAGACACCTACTATCAGGCACACCAAAAGAAGATGAAGGTAATCCATCTCCTTAAGCGTCCTTATTATATTGGCAAAACCCGTTTTACATACGTATAAAAACACATCAAACATAACAAGATATTTTACCATAGCCGATTATTAAATGCAAATAAAACAAAGGCCACGGGGGCATTCCCCGCGGCCGCTGATCATGATATCCCGGCTTCTTCCATCCTACTTTCTTTTCTTCTGTTTTGCCATATCCTTCAGTTTTGCCAATGCCTTTTCAATAGTGTATATATCCTTTACTCTGATCACCGAGTTTTCATCCGGGATCATTACTATCTTCACCTTAGTTGAAAGCCCGTCTTTTTCAACCTCAGTCTTAAGTCTTTCAATACCGTTAACAGCCTTATTTATCGTCATTCCGTCCTCTTTATCTATATTCGAAAACATAAAAAGCATTTCCTTTTTTGCCCCTGCAAAACTATTCAGCATGCTTTTTCCCACAAGGCTGTCATAGTTTTCAAAATATGTATACTCTTTATTTGTATAATACTTTTTCATATCCCTGTAATGATCTACGGGTTTATGAGTTCCGTCCATTGCTCCGGTTGTACACTTATACTCTATATAACTGAATATGATACCTTCGCCTTCTTTACGTACTCCTATCATGTCCGGCTTTTTTCCTGCAGCTGCCCCCGGTATTTTTGACTCCATCTCAATAATTTTGATCACGCTGCCGGCCTTTCCTGTATTATTATGGGCTATGACCGTTTCACGCAGACGTTCAAGATATTGTTTATCACCTACAAGGCCATATCCCCTGTTCCTGAATGCAGATAATACCAGAGCCCAGTCTTCTGTTTGCATGGACAACAGTCTTTTTAGCCGTTCCCTGCTTCCGCCGACATTATTCTTGACTTCCGCTATGGTTTTCTTGATATCATTTTTTGTTTTTTCAGATACATTTCCCAGATATGTATCAAGATACTCCTTATCAAATAAAGAGAAACTCACCACCTTGTTTTTTACATATAATTCAAGAACGCTTCCGCCATATGCATACAGAACAAACCCCTTCTGTTCGGGATCTCCGTCCTTATTCTTCGGACACCAGTATGTATAAGCAAGATGCTCTTCGGGTATCATTTTCTCTATAACGTTTTTACTGTTCACAAGTTCTTTAATGATGTCTTCCATACTATATCCCTCCTGATATTCGGATTATAACGGACACTGATGCTTTGATTATAACATATCGTCTCGGTAACGCTACCCTGCGTACTGCCAATCTTTCAGCTTTTACATCGGATACCATCCCCGCGTAGCCGATGATCGAAATGTACCGTTTTAAAAGCAAATAGTAAAGCGGCACGCGTAGCGTGCCGCTCATATGAGGGGGAGATAGTAATAAAGTAATTCACTATCTGAAAATAAGTCTACTATTAAATTGTGTCCATTTTGTGTATTTCATATGAAATGAATGTTCAAATTCACATACATTCCCAAATTGTATATATATTTATACAAAATCAGTCAGATTTTTCCCAGATTTTGTTTATCTCTATCCTTCCTGCAAATCTGGACTCGTCTTCCGGCAGGAACAATCCGCTCTCCTCCGAAAGCGCAGCCGCCGCCGACACAGCCACCGCTTTGATCAGGGTTTCCTCGTCTTTCAGATTCCTGATGATCGAATACGCAAAAGCGGCAACCGCAGCATCCCCGCAACTGACGGTATTGATGGCATTAAGTCTCGGAGCCTGGGCATACATACTTACGTCCTTCGTGACATAGACCATTCCCCTGGCTCCCATGGAAACAGCTACCCTCTCGATTCCTCTTCTGACCAGCTCTCCGGCAGCCCTTGCTATGTCCTCCGGCTCATAAAAGCCTCTGCCGAGTATGTATTCGAATTCCCTGATATTGGGTTTTATCATGTAAGGAAGAGCTTCAACGCCTTCACGCATGGCTTCTCCCGAAGAATCAAAGATCAGCTTTTTCCCTTCGGCTTTGGCCTCTTCTATAAGCTTTCTGTAAAAACCGGTTTCCATGCCATCCGGAAGCGATCCCGATATCACGACAAGTGAAGCTTTTTTCAGCTCCATCCTGTACTTTTCGAGGAAATCCGCTATCTGATAATCCCTTGGAGTATGTCCCGGTTCCAGTATCTCGGTTATGTATCCTTCGTCGGAGATGATATTAAGATTCGTCCTGGTATTCTTATCGGTCAGAGTAAAAGCCGTGCGTATGCCTGACTTTTCAAGGGCATTCTTAATATATTCGCCGGTACCGCCGCCGATGAAACCCATGGCGCATACATCTTCACCAAGGCAGTTTAAGGCGCGGCTGACATTGATCCCCTTTCCGCCGGGGCATATCTGTACTGCAGACAGGCGGTTCAGCTGTCCGGGAATAAGTTTGTCACATACCGCAGTCTTGTCTACCGCAGGATTCAGGCTAATCGTAAGTATCATAATCCGCCTCCACCATAGGCTTTTCAAAAGTCCTGTAACCGAAAAGGAAAGAAAGTTCTTTTCTCCTGAATATCAGTACCATTACAAGTATCGTCACGATCAGTACGACCGCATGTACACAGCTTGCCGCAAATCTGTTATGCATATTGGCAAGCACAGCCACATAAGCATTGTAAGAAAGATAAACAGCTCCAAACTCATAAGCGCAGATATAGATTATCAGCGCATGTCTGCCCGCAAAGTCTACAGGCGGTATCGTATCCACCCAGACACTGAGGATATAAAGTGCCGCAGCTACCGCAACCGCTGCCGGCACGGTTATTATCGGCTTACCGAAGCTGAAATCCTCCCAGCTCATTTCACCCGTATATATGGCCAGAGCCGTGCTTCCTGCCAGGAGCACAAATGCGAGTATGACAAAAAGCAGTTTCTTCTTCCTTATGATATCATACATACCGTAGAGCAATTCACCGATAAAGCAGAAGAAAGCTCCCATCATCCCCCGCCATATCACCATCGCCAGCCTTATGAATACTCCGGCTGCGCCTGCGCTTCCCACATCAAATATCCTCTCCGAATTATATCCGGTGAAATATAAGAGTCCGCAAAAGCCTGCAAACATTATTGTTATTATAGCTCCGCGCACGTTAAAAGCCATGCCGTTCCTCTTTGCGAAGCCGCGCACCGCTATTGTAAGAAAGGCGGAAGGCAATATCCAGAGTCCGTTATTTCCGTAAAAAGTAGCAGCATTTTCCACATTTTCCAGCAATCCCTTAACGGTATAGTCCTTAAGATCCAGCATCACCGCTGCGGAGTATATCACTAGTCCGGCAAGTGAAAACCACATATACGGCATGAGCAGACCTTTAGCAGCCTCCTTTATCCCGGTGTTGTCTCCGCCAGCTTCCTCAATATGCATAAGTTTAAGACCTATCAGTGAAAAAACCACCGGCACCATCCCAAGCTGAACAGGATAACGCATCTTTCCGGGATATATACCGCAGGTCACGACCAGATACATTATGATCCATAACCCGGCATACAGCTCCAGATGTCTTTTTTTCCTCTCGCTGAGACTGTTCATTCTGCCCACTTGTAATCCTCCACGACTATCTGCAATCTTCTGATTCCATTATATACATTCCAGGCCACGCTGTACACTATGTTTATTCTGATCACGCCCCGTCCGGCGTACAGCGCATTCAGCTTAGCCTCGCCGTATCTGTTTACCAGCTCTTCCTTAAAAAGCTTATTCATACCGAACATAGTCAGTTCAGCGCTGCTGCCCTGATCCAGCGCATCCAGCTTGATCACCTTGCCGCTGGCGCCTATATTCTTTATACCCTTTATCTCTACTCCCATCCTGCCAAACAGCGCCTTATCATTGCCTTCGCCATACGGCTCCAAAAGCTCCAGCGCATCGGCAAGCGAGGCATCGGCGTATGCAAGCGGCAGTTCCATATCCACTTTCATGACCTCTTTAAAATCCCCGTCTTCTAAACGGCAATTGGCATTCAGACGTGTTCTCAACTCTCCGAGCTTATCTTTAGGAAGTGAAAAACCTGCTGCCTGGGAATGTCCGCCGAACTTGATGAATATATCCTCAACTTCCAGCATCGCATCAAACATATGATAAGCGGGGATCGATCTTGCGGAGCCCTTCAGCTCCTCACGGCTGTCCGTGACCACCAGCACAGGCTTGATATATTTTTCTCTAAGCCGCCCCGCTACTATTCCCGCTATGCTCTCATGGCAGTCAGGCAGATATACCACAAGGACTCTGTCATTCTTAAGCCCTTCGCTTTCCATCATAGCTTCGGCTTCTTCCACCGCTTTCTCAGTCATACTCTTGCGGCTCTCGTTCAGCGCCTTCAGTTCTTCAGCCTTTTTCATCGCGCTGATCTCATCTTCACTGAGAAAGAGATCCAGCGCCCTGTCCGCGCTGTCAAGCCTGCCTCCCGCATTGACCATCGGCCCCAGTACAAAGCCCAGATGAAAGGCGTTGACTTCGCCCTCCTCGAGCCCGGCTACCTTTTTCAGCGCTGCTATTCCCCTGCAGGGTTCCTCACACATCAACTTAAGGCCGCGCTTTACCAGACCGCGGTTTTCACCGGAAAGCTCCATTATATCCCCCACCGTGGCAAAAGCTGCCAGCTGCTGCATCTCACGGTCAAGCGCGCTGCCTTCAAAGTCGGCGTCTTCTCTTTGCATGATGTATCTGATCAGCTGATATGCCACCAAGGCGCCGCATATTCCGGGATAAGGATAACGGTTGTCCTCCCTCTTGGGATCCACAACAGCCGCTGCATCCGGGAGTATGTAGCTTCGCTTCCCTTCAGTTTCTTCATATCTTACTTCATGGTGGTCCGTCACCACCACCTCTATTCCGAGTTTACGGGCCAGCGCGCATTCTTCCATGGCGGCTATGCCGTTATCGCAGGTCACGATCAGCCCGATCCCTGCCCGGCCGGCATCTTCTACCATGCCCGGGTTCATGCCGTATCCGTCAATTATCCTGTGGGGTATGGTATGATCGGCAAGGGCGCCTATATGCTTCAGCCCCTTCAGCAGTATAGCCGTAGAACACACGCCGTCTATATCATAGTCGCCGATCACCCTTATCTTTTCTTTTTTCTCTATCGAAGCTTTAATGACCCGGTATGCTTTATCCATATCCGGCAGAAAAGCGGGGTCAGATAGGGGAGTCCCTTCCTCGCTTAAGAATTCGGGAATAAGCTCTTCTTCCACACCCCTGTTTTTAAGAAGTCTGGCTATAACAGGCGAAATGCCGTACTTTTTCCCAGTCTCGACATAGTCACCGCCTTTTCTGATCAGAGTCCATTCTGCCAACTTTACGACTCTCCCCCTTCTGAAAATACCTTTCCTGATACAGTATACCACAACAAAACACCTAGTTCACCATTATTTCACTTTATTTTTTTTGAATTTTGATATATACTCTCTACTTGGGGTCTGAAGTAATACCTTCAGTCCATATAAGCAGTAACGAAGGAGAAAGACAATGAGTGAAACAACAAACCATGATGAGAAATTAAGCAAATCAAAACAGAAACGTATGGCGGAAGCAAAAGCCCGTGAAGCACAGCGCCACCAGAAAGCCATGTCGGCTATGTGGACCGTGCTCATTCCCGTTATCATAGTCGCCCTTATAGTAACACTGGTGGTGATCCATAAAGCAAACCAGCTCAATTATTCAAAATACCTGAACGATAACGGCACCATAGCCAACCTGAATATTGACGACTACGTAAGCGTTGATTACGAGAATATGAGCTTCTCACGCGCAGAGCTCGAGCCTTCCGAAGCAGCTATAGAGTCTGAAGTGGACAGTGCCATAGAAGCGCACACCACCCTTTCCACCGACACCGGCCGCATCGCTGAAGACAACGACACGGTAGGCATCTCCTATACTTCAAGGATAGACGGCGAAGTACATGAGACCATAGGCGAAGACAGCGAGTATAAATACACTATCGGAAGCGAAGATATAGACGAAGCTTTTGACGAAGCACTCATCGGTCACAAAGCAGGTGATAACTTCAGCCTTGACATCAGTTTTGACGAAGATTCTTATGATGAGGATTATGCCGGCAAGACCGTTAATTTCGAAGTAAACGTTAAGGGCATCTATGAAGAACCCGAATTCAACGATACTTTCGTTGCCACATATTATCCCGAACGCGGCACCACGGCTGATCAGTTCCGCCAGTCCGTACGCGATGAGAAATTCCGCGCAAGCTTAAAGAACAAGATCTCCTCTTCCATATCCTTAAACAGCGCTTACAAGGCTTATCCCAAGAAGTTTATGGATTATCAGACCAAGGTGCTTGCTGCCCAGGATGAAGAGAACCTCACATATTACAACCAGATGTACATGCAGTACACAGGCCAGGCTATGTACGGCACCGTCTTTGATATGTACGGTGTATCCTCGCAGGATGAATACGATGCTCTTCTTCAGGAACGCGCCAAGACCAAGACTGAGAAACTCATGAGCCTGCAGTACGTCTTCAAACATGCAGGTCTCGATATAAGCAAGGACGAGATCAAGGAAAAAGCAGGCTACACAGGTGATGACGAAGCCTTCAAGGAAGCTGTCAAGACTTACGGCTACGGCTACATGGCCCAGAGCATCCTCGACGACAAAGTCTGCGAATACCTCTGCGACGTAGTTAAACTCACTGACTGAGATTAAAACAACAGCTTGATCATACTGAGTCCGGGCTATAGACAGCCCGGACTCTTTTTATATATAATAACTGTAATACTTCATTGCAGAGGAAAAACCATGAACGATTACTCCGACATGTTAGATATGCCGCATCATGTGTCGAAGCGGCATCCGCAGATGAGCCTCGAAAAGCGTGCCGCCCAGTTTGCTCCCTTCGAAGCCCTTACAGGACTTGAAGAAAAGCTGGATGACACAGCCCGCCACAAAACCCAGACCATATGCGACTCGGAATCCGGCATTCCTTTCGAGGAAGCACCATAAAAGTAATACAACACCCGGCTTCAGCAGCCGGGTGTTTTCGAATTAATTTCGTAATAGTGATTCCGTTCTTGGTTCCCTTAAAGCTTGTGCCCTCAAGCGCCGTTAATTCTGCTTTCCTGTTAGCAGCATCCGTGACGCTTATCTTAAAAGAGCTTGGCCGCCTTCTTTGCACTGTAGGTGAAAGACTTTGCTTTCTTAACGCCTTTGATCTTCATCTTTACCTTAATACTCTTAAGACCTTTAAGTCCTCCTTGCTCATCCAGCTGCAATGCACCATTCTTAAGCTTAGTCTTGATGCTTACGCTCTCTGCCTCAGCAAGCTTAAGAGGAGCGATCTGATACTCGAACTTTGTGTCCTTAAGCTTATCGTTCAGCTCCTTTACAAGCTTTGTCAGGGCTTTCTTGTCATCGCCCTTTATCTTTGCTTTCTTTACAGCCTTGCTATTAAGCTTGACCTTAACGGTAAAATACCCTGTTGCGCCGGCATCCTTATCTTTGCTTATAGTTATACTATAGCCAAAGAGCTCGGATACGTCTGTGCCTTCCTTCATCTTATCGATGTTATTTGAATGCGTGTCTCATCATCAAAAAAGCATCCGCATGCCCACCTTTTAATTCACTGCAGTAGACATATCTTGAAAAAAGTTGCCGCTCTTTCCTCACCTAAAACAATTCGCTATGTGATCCTGTCCGGATCAGCTCGAGTATCAACTCAGACTTATACACTCTATATACCAATAACCAATCCGGGTATATGTGACATTCACGAACATTCTTATATTCCTTGGAATCCTGAAGCGGATGATCCCTGTATTTTTCAGGCAAAGGTTTCTGCTCTACCAGATACTGCAGCACCTCTATAAATCTTCTTCCCTACACCCGCTCTTGATAGCTTTTTTATAATCCTTCTTGAACTGTGTGGTACGCTTGATCTCCTTAATCATTCAGATCCTCCATCAGCTCCTCTATGGAAGAAAACGAAGCCATCTTTCCTTTTTCGGCGTCTTTTATAGCCTTCATGGTTACCTCATTAGGTATATCAGCAGATATTGGAAACGGGATCCCGTTACTTCTGATCACCTGTTTTAAGAAGACATTTATAGCTGTTGACATATCCATGCCCACATTTTTAAACACATTTCCTGCCTGTTTTTTAACGTTCTCATCTACTCTTACTGTGATTGTACTACTCATATCATCGCCCTCCTTGTAATAACATTGTAGCACAATATAAGTACATTGTAAATCAAGAGTGTTAGTCTCCGCCGCAGCAGGCACTTAAGACCCACGACCGCTTCGCATTGCCGGTTCTGACACATATGTGCAGGGACCGGCAATAACAAAAAAAAGGCTGCCGCTTTTGCGACAGCCTTTGATGAATCCGGGTTATTTTCAGTCGTCCTCTTCCGAAGGAGGGAATTTCTCCCTGAGTACGAACCACAGTGCGCCGGTCACGCAGACTGATGAGTAGGTACCGCAGATGATACCGATTATCAGCGGCAGAGCGAATTCCCTTATGGATGATACACCGTTGATATACAGCATGATGACCATGATGACCGTAGTCAGTGAAGTAAAGATACTTCTTGAAAGTGTCTGGCTGACACTCTGATTTACACAGTTCTCAAGTGTATCTTCTGCAGTCTTCTTACGCTTCTCATTCATAGCCCTTAAGTTCTCTCTCACACGGTCGAAGATGACTATGGTGGCGTTGATCGAGTAACCGACTATAGTCAGCATACATGCGATGAAAGTGGAGCTTACGCTTAAGCGTACCAGTGCGTAGAAGGTGATGACCACCAGCACGTCATGAACCAGTGCGCATACGGCGCTGGCGCCGAAACGTATATCACTGAATCTGAACCAGATGTAGATCAGCATGCACAGCGTAGCTACGAGTACGGCTGTGAGTGATTCTTTCTTCATCTCTCCGGAGATAGTTGATCCTATGGTCTCCTCGGTGATCTGTGATTCTCCGATACCGAACTTGCTTTCCATTGTATCAAGGAGCTTCTGTCTCTCATCCACATTCAGTACTCTGGTCTTGAAGATAACCTCGTTGGTATCGTTGACTGTCTGCCACTGTACGTTTGCATCACCTGTGATGTGCTCCAGCTCGGGTATTACCTGAGCCTCTATCTCTTCACGGCTCATTGCCTGATTGAAGGCAACCGTTGTAGCGGTACCGCCCTTGAACTCAAGGCTGTAATTCAGAATATCGCCTGTCCTTACCTTACCGACTATCATAGCGATGATGCCGATAGCGATAACGGAAAGTGATATTGCAAAGAAGATCTTTTTCTTCTGAAGGAAAGGTAAGATCTTCTGGGGCTTTTCCGCATCTTTCTCACTGTAGCCGTATAAGCCGGGTTTATTAAGTCCCAGTGCATAGAAGGCATTTACCAGTGACTTGGTGATGAACAGAGCGGTAAACATGGAGAGTACGATACCGACTGCCAGTGTGTATGCGAAGCCTTTGATGGTTCCGCTTCCCATTATCATCAGCACGATGGCTGCGATGAGGGTTGTGATGTTACCGTCGATGATGGCTGAAAGAGCCTTTTCAAATCCGGCCTTGATGGCTTCGTGAACCTTGGCTCCGGCCTTTAATTCTTCTTTTATTCTGGCGAAGATGATGACGTTCGCATCCACCGCCATACCGACCGACAGGATGAAACCTGCGATACCGGGCAGTGTCAGGGTCATCTCAAACATGTTGATGCACAGGATTACCAGCATACAGTAGAGAACCAGCGCGATGGAACTGCAGAAACCGGGCAGTCTGTATACGACGATCATGAAGAGTACCACCAGTGCCAGACCGATAAGACCTGCGATCAATGAGGACTGTATAGCGTCCGAACCGAGCTGTGCGCCTACCACGTTGGATCTTAACTCCTGGAGTTCCAGTTTCAGACCACCGATCCTGATGCTCTGCGCAAGTATCTCAGCTTCTTTGAAATCAGCCATGCCGCCGGAGATCTGTGCACGTCCGCCTGCTATCCTCTCATTAACCGTAGGTACGCTCAATATCTCATTATCATAGTAGATAGCGATGGTTCCGTTAAGTCCCGGCTTGCCTACAGCGTTGCCTGTAGCATCGGCAAAGATGCTTGCTCCCACCTCTGTAAAGGTAAGATCTACGGCATACTCGATGTTCTCGTAATTATCCTTATGTGAAGCAGCCTGTGAGGTAGCAACATCGGTTCCCGAAAGGACCGCGCTGCCGTCGGCAACTATATCCTCTATAGGTCTTGTCAGCGCATAATAGGTCTTGCCTGTAGAGGTATCGCCGGCAAACGGTATCTTTGCTCCGCTTGCATCAGTTGCTGCCGCATTTGTATCCTTATCATAAACATAAGCAACATTTCCGACCATTACAAAGAGGCCGTCATCACCCTTAAACACGCTGTTCCCGTCTTCCGTCTTCTTTGCTTCATAGTTCATCTCGCCGGTAACAGGTGAGGTTGCCTGTATGAAATACAGAGATCCGGGTGAACCGAGATCTTTCAGTATGGCGTTGGCATCCGTAACACCGGGGATCTCAATGCTTATACGGTTGGTTCCTTCGGGATAAACGTTAGCTTCCGTTGAATACTGGTCGATCCTCTTTCTGAGTTTGAAGACCGTATCATCCAGATCCGCCTTGGAGGGAGCCTCGTCTCCCACTACTTCGTAGGTGATGCTGACACCGCCGGCCAGGTCCAGACCCAGCTTGGTATTCTTTGCCGCACCTGCGCCATTCTCACCGACACCGTTCATCACGAGATAAGCGCATCCCGCCAGTGCCAGTATCATCACCAGTATGGTAATGACGCCTGTTGACTTCTTCATGTCTTTAATTCCTCCTTACTCTTCCTCGCTCTCTGCCACTTTCAGCATAACAGCGCATTCCACACGTTTTCTTTCAAGCTCGCATCCCACTTTGTATGCGCCGTAGATATCTCCGGTAAAATGCTGTGAATTTGCCATGCAGCCGCCGCTGCAATAGTATCTGGCAAAACACTCCTTACATTCTTTCTTCGAATATACGTTGCAGTCGTGGAAACGCTTCACGAGTTCCTCATTCTTTATGCCCGTAAATACATCACCCAGCTTGTACTCTTCCTGTCCCACAAACTGGTGGCAGGGATAGATATCCCCCCAGGGCGTTACCGATACATACTCACAGCCCGCGCCGCAGCCCGAAAGCCTCTTATATACACAGGGTCCGCAGCTTAGATCTATCATGAAGTGGAAGAAGTTGTATGGCCTGCCCTCTCTTCTTCTCTTCAGCATATCCGCCGCAAGTATATCGTACTGTTCACATAAATAACTTATGTCGTCTTCCGTAAGCGCGTAATCCATGGAAGGCTCAGCCACCACGGGTTCCACCGAAATCTGTTCAAATCCGAGATCCGCCATATGCATTACATCCTGGGCGAAATCCCTGTTGAAGTGGGTATAGGTGCCTCGTACGTAGTAATTCATCTGGTTACGGCTTTCCGCCGCCTTTATGTACTTCGGCACTATCTCGTCATAGCTGCCCTTTCCGTCACGGTAGGGACGCATGCGGTCATGCACTTCTTTACGGCCGTCTATGGAAAGCACGAGATTGCTCATCTCCTTGTTGACGAATTCCATGATCTCATCATTAAGAAGCGTGCCGTTGGTGGTCAGGGTAAAACGGAAATTCTTTCCGGCTTCCTTCTCTATAGAACGTCCGTATTCCACAAGCTGTTTCACCACATCCCAGTTAAGCAGCGGTTCGCCGCCGAAGAAATCCACTTCCAGATTCTTCCTGTTTCCGGAATGCGCCACCAGATAATCAAGCGCCGCCTTGCCTGTCTCAAAACTCATGAGCCCGCAGGGTCCGAAGTATTCGCCTTCCCCGGCAAAGCAGTATTTGCAGCTTAAGTTGCAGGCATGGGCGATATGCAGGCACATTGCTTTAACCACGGTCTCTCTTTGCATGAAGTTCTCTATATGATCCTCATACTCGTCCTTTGCAAAAAGACGTCCCGCATTCTTAAGCTCCAGTATCTCGGACAAAGCTTCCTTCTTTTCTATATCAGCCAGTCCGCCGCCGAGCTGTGCGATTATCTCCGCATCGCTTTTTCCTGCGTTCACTGCCTCTTCCACAGCGGGTATCAGTCCATAGCAAAGCTCGTCAACCACGTGCACACTGCCGCTGTTGACGTCCAAAACTATGTTATAACCGTTGCTCTGGTAAAGATGTATCATACGCACAACAAACAGCGATCCAAAATTCGGACCGCTGTCCCTTTCTTACTGTTTAGATAGACATTACTTGTCCTTCTTAACCTGCTCGCAGCTCTGATTTCCTACTGTGCAGGAGGTCTTGCATGCTGACTGGCAGGATGTCTGGCACTCACCGCAGCCGCCTTTCTCAAGGCTCTTCTTAAAATCTCTGGTATCAAGTGATTTAATGTGTTTCATCTTGTTTCCTCCAAATTCTTTTCGGGCTTAGCCGCCCGACCGCTGACGATTATAACACATACATGATTTTAAAGCAAGCACCATAAAATGCCCCTTTTTTCCGCATATCTTATGCCTGTTCCGATGCTTTTGACGGATGCCTGCAAGCTGTGATATAATACCCCGAAGAAATGGACACGGAGAATATAATAAAACTTGTAATACTGGTGGTACTGCTCCTGCTCTCGGGCTTTTTTTCATCTGCCGAGACGGCTTTCACCACACTCAGGCGCGCACGGGTGCAGAGCCTCGCTGAAGAGGGCTCGAAACGGGCCGCTCTGGTACTGCGCATACTCGAAGATCCCGGCAGGATGATCTCTGCCATACTCATAGGAAATAACATAGTCAATATCTCGGCTTCGGCCCTTATGACCGTGATCGTCACCGAGCTGGTGGGCAGCTGGGCCGTCGGTCTTTTCACCGGCATACTGACCTTGCTGGTACTTGTTTTCGGGGAGATACTGCCCAAGACTCTCGCCATGCTCAACAATGAGAAAATAGCTTTTGCCTATGCGCCTATGATAAGGCTTCTGACTTATCTGCTGCTGCCTTTCATCCTGATCACGGATATCATATCCAATCTGCTCCTTCGCATGCTGCATGTTTCTCCCGACAACAAGGTCATGAGCATCAGCGAAAAAGAACTGCTCCACTATGTGGATACCGGACATGAGGAAGGCGTGATCGAAAGCAGCGAAAAAGAGATGATCCACAACATGTTCGAGTTCACCGATGCCCAGGCCAAGGACATCATGATCCCCCGCGTAAACATGGTATCCATCGATATCCACAGTTCCTATGAAGACATAAAGGAACTCTATCTTGATACCATGTATACACGTCTGCCTGTCTATGATGAGACACCTGATAAGATAATCGGTTTTCTGAACGTTAAGGATCTGCTCTTTGCAGACGCTTCTTCTTTCCATTTAAAGAAGCTGATCCGTGAGGTCTATTACACTTACGAATACAAAAACCTCGCTGACCTGATGGAAGAGATGAGACAAAAGAACATGGCCGTATCCATAGTACTGAATGAATACGGAACAACGGAAGGCATGATCACCCTGGAAGACCTGCTGGAAGAAGTGGTTGGCCAGATCAGGGATGAATATGACGCCGACGAAGCGGAACTTATAATGAATGTGGGAGAACGGGAATACATAGTCGACGGCTCCGTTAATCTTGATGATATCAATGATGCGCTGGGCACCTCCTTTGAAAGTGAGGATTATGACTCCATAAGCGGCATAATAATAGAAAAACTCGGAGATCGTCTCCCCGAGGCTAATGAAACCGTTGTTCTTGATGACGGCACCGTTATCAAAGTCGAAGCCCTTGATAACAACCGTATAGTCAGCGTACGCCTGACTCTTCCCGAAAAAGAAGAAGCCTCTGAGGCTCCTTCTTCTGAAGATCCTTAAGCTTTCATCCTCTGCCTTACCACTTCATAGGCAAGTATCCCTGCGGCAACCGAAGCGTTAAGCGAATCCAGTTTTCCTTTCATCGGGATAGTTGCGTGCATGTCGCAGCTCTCTTTAACCAGTCTGCTGACTCCCTCTCCTTCCGAGCCTATTACCAGACCGATGGGACCTTTAAGATCCAGATCGTACATCAGGGTCCCGTCCATATCCGCTGACACGAACCAGTAGCCCTCTTTTTTCAAAGCTTCTATAGTCTGGGTCAGATTGGTCACCTTGCATACCGGTATATAATTCAGCGCTCCCGCAGAGGTCCTGGCCACAGTCGCTGTAAGTCCCACCGCCCTGTTCTTCGGTATTATCACCCCGTGAGCTCCCGCCTGGTGAGCTGTCCTTATTATCGCTCCGAGATTGTGGGGATCCTCTATACCGTCAAGTATAAAGATGAAAGGCGGCTCGCCGCTTTCCTCTGCCGCTTTCTTTATATCCTCCAGTTCTGCGTACTCATATGCGGCCGCTACCGCGATCACGCCCTGATGCTTTCCGGTCTCGCTCATCTGGTCCAGTCTTTCCTTAGTAACGAACTTGATCTGGCAGCCGCTCTTTTTTGCCTCTCTCTTTATGGTCATCACCGGGCCGTCCTGACAGCCGTCAAGCACATAAAGCCTGTCTATGCTCTTCCCGGATCTGAATGCTTCTATGACAGCATTTCTGCCCTCTATCATCGATTCACTGTATGCCATCTTCTTTCTCCTTAAGGATCTCCATGCCCTTTCGTATCAGTTCGAGTATTCTGTTCTCCTCACCCTTCAGGTAAAGATAACCTATGAGAGCCTCCAGCCCTGTTGCCCTGTGATAATCACCGCTGGTGGCACTCTTCGGTGCCGCATGACTTTTGGCATTTCTTCCTCTTCTGTATATATCCGCTTCGTCTTCGGACAATTCATCCGCGATCGCCGCAGCCATTGCCGACTGATAGGAAGCCCTGGCATAAGCGCTCACCCTGGAGTGCAGCTTCTCAACTCTTGTGTTGCCCTGTTCCAATATCATGGTCCGGACTGCCAGGGAATAGACCGCATCCCCGACAAAGGCCAGCGCCAGCGGGGAATAGCTCCTTATATCCTGTTCGTGGGTCTTAAAGGCCTCTCTTATATCCTCAGCTCTCAAACCTTCTTCCACTTGACCCCTTCTCTTGTATCTTCCAGAGCAATGCCTTTTGCAAGAAGTTCATCCCTTATCGCATCTGCCTTTGCAAAATCCTTCTCCTTCTTGGCAGCCTTTCTCTCTTCGATCTTTGCCAGCACATAAGCTTCCAGTTCACTGTCCGTCTCTTCCTCGACAGAAGCATTTAAGAGTTCAAGACCAAGGACAGTATCAAAGCTTTCAACCAGCTTTCTCTTGGTAGCATCATTTATGTCTGACTTCAGCACATCAAAGAGCACGGTGAATGCACTGGAAGTATTCAGATCATCGCATACCGCAGCCTTGAACTCTTCGGTATACTTATCAAACGCCGCCTGATCAACCTCACCTTCCGCAGAAAGCTGGGCACAGCGATTCACGAGTTTCTTATATGCCCCGCTCATCTGATCCAGCACATCATAGGAAAACTCAAGCGGCTTTCTGTAATGTGACTGCAGGCAGAAATATCTGTATGCCAGCGGATCATAGCCTTTCTCCTTAAGCAGTGATAAGGTAAGAAAATCGCCGCTTGACTTGCTCATCTTTCCGCCTTTTTCAACCAGGTGATGAACATGGAACCAGTGCTCGCACCAGGGATGTCCGAGATAAGCCTCGCTCTGGGCTATCTCATTGGTGTGGTGCGGGAAGATATTGTCTACGCCGCCGCAGTGGATATCGATGTATTCACCCAGATGCTTCATGCTCATGCAGAAGCACTCTATGTGCCAGCCGGGATAACCGTTGCCCCAGGGGCTGTCCCATTTCAGTTCCTGATCCTCAAACTTTGACTTCGTGAACCACAGAACAAAATCGGATTTATTTCTCTTATTAGAGTCCTCATCCACATCGTCACGCACGCCGACTTTCAGTTCTTCTTCGTTCTGCTTTGACAGCACATAATAGTTATCAAGCTTTGAGGTATCAAAATATACGTTTTCGCCGGCTTTGTAGGCATAGCCTTTTTCAAGGAGCACCTCTATCATATGTATGAACTCGGGTATGCAGTGTGTTGCCGGTTCCACCACGTCGGGCATCACCATGTTCAGTGCCTGGAAATCCTCAAAGAAAGCATCCGTATACTGCTTTGCTATCTCCAGCACGGTCTTGTGCTCACGCTTTGCGCCCTTGAGCATCTTATCCTCTCCGGTATCGGCGTCTGAGGAAAGGTGACCCACATCGGTTATGTTCATGACACGCTTGACTTTATTTCCCGCATAACGCAGTGTTCTTACCAGTACATCCTCGCAGAGATATGTTCTCAGGTTACCTATATGTGCAAAATGATATACTGTTGGTCCGCATGTGTAGATACTTACAAAGCCTTCCTCCCTCGGCACGAAGTTTTCAATCTTTTTTGTCTTGGTATTATACAGTCTCATTTCCGATCTCTCTCCTGTTTTCATTTATCGTTTATCCGTCTCGGGCAGGCGTTACATCCCCCCGTAAGATTCTCTGAATATAATTCCTTCGCAGCTTCCAGAAGACAGACTGCCTGTGCGGCTATGCCTTCTTTTCTTCCGGTAAATCCCAGCTTTTCTTCCGTCGTAGCCTTTATGCCCACCTGGGACATTTCTATTCTGAGGGCCTTTGCTATGTTTTCCCTCATCTGATCGATGTACGGCCTCATCTTCGGAGCCTGGGCGATTATGGTCGCATCTATATTGCTGATGATGAAACCGCCTTCGTCCAATAGTTCTTCCACATGTTTTAAGAGTTCTATGGAGTCAGCCCCTTTATATTTCTCATCGGTATCCGGAAAATGCTGACCGATATCACCCATAGCCGCAGCACCGAGCAGTGCATCCATGATGGCATGAGTAAGGACATCCGCATCCGAATGTCCGTCCAGGCCTTTTTCGTGCGGTATCTTCACCCCGCCGATTATCAGTTCCCGTCCTTCCTTTAAGCGGTGGACGTCATATCCCATTCCTATACGCATCGTATCTCCCTATAAATATTGTCTGTAAGTCTTTTTAGAAGGAAGCCCCTCCATTTTGGTAAGCTTTCCCTTTTTGTCATAGCAGGTGAGGATCGAAGTATTATGAAGCAGCTTCATCTCTTCCTTTTCTTCTTCGCTGATCTCTTTCTCGGCCTCTTTCGTATCCCTGATCTTCTCGTCATCTCCGTACCAGAACAGTTTGAGTACCTTGTCGAAGAATTCCTTAATGCTTTTCCTTATCTTCGCGAAAGCGCCGGATACGTCAAAACCGTCGGTATCCGCACTCTCTTCTTTTGCCTTTATTTCGACCTCTTCGGTCTTTTCTTTTTCTTCCTTTTTGGCTTTAGGCTTTTCTTTATTATCCCGGCGATCCCAGATCACGCCTTCTTCATCTCCAAGTAAAAAAGCCGGCGCATCAGTCTCTGATCGTTTTCTTTTCCTGGCCGTACTTTCATAAGCGGCGGCGACCGTAGACCTGTTGTCGACTCTGTTTACCATGGATTTCTATATTACCTTTCTATGCCCCGCCACCGAGAAGCGGATTCTGATTCTCTCCCAGCACAGTATTGGAAGTAGGCTGCTGACCGTACGGCCCCGAAGTAGGCGTCGGCGCAGTGGGTGCCCCCTGCTGCAGGAAAGGATTGTTGTTCGTCGGATTATACGGACCGGAAGTCTGTCTCGGAGCTGCAGGCTGGGCAGTCTGTGCCAGGAACGGATTCTGGTTCGCTGAATTATAAGGTCCCGAAGGTCTCGAAGTGATCACCTGCTGCTGCAGATAAGGATTGGAGGGCGCAGATGTCTGTGCTGCCGCTCCGCCGTATGCCTTCGCAAGTTCCTCATAAGTAGGTTTATCGGATATCTGTGCAGGACCTGTGGGTTCTTCAGGTTTCTTGGGAACATCAGGTGCTGCAGTATAATTCCTTCTGTTATTATAGCTGTTGGTAAGCTTCTGCTGCTCCATGAATTCCGCTATGCTCATATTGCCGTGAAGACCGCCAAGAGGCTGCTGTTCACCGCTGTTGATAGCCTTCTCCTGAGCACGCAATGTTGCAGACTCGAAGATGGAAGCTTCCGCTCTCTCTTTTTCCTTCTCTGCTCTTATCTGCTCCATTACAGTAGGTTTGGAGAACATACCCGAAAGAGCTCCGCCGCCGCTTCCTACCGTAGTATTGTTAAGTATAGCCGATTCAAAAGGCCCGGTTGCATTACCGATATTTTCCTGTGCTGCAGGTGCAGCAGACCAGGGTGTGGAGCTGTTGGTCCTGTTTCCGACATTTGCTCCTGCCTGCTGGTTGATCGGTTTTTCATATTTAGGAGCAACGAATTTCGGTGCATCCGGTTTCCTGTTAAGTGAAGGTGATTCGAATACCACCTCGGGTGCCGCAGGCGCAGGCGCTGCCGGCGCGGAATATGCAGGCGCGGGTGTCGTCGCTGCAGGTGCCGAATACGCAGGCGCGGCTGTCGGCGCTACCGGTGCTGAATACGCAGGCGCGGGGGTCGGCGCTACCGGTGCTGAATACGCAGGCGCGGGGGTCGGCGCTACCGGTGCTGAATACGCAGGCGCGGGTGTCGGTGCTGCAGGCGCCGAATACGCGGGAGCAGGTGCAGGTGCTGCGGGTGCTGAATACGCAGGTGCTGCGGGCGCTGTTGCTGCAGGCGCTGTATACTCCGGTGCAGGTGCTGCTACAGGTGCAATAGGCTCAGGTGCTGCCGGTCTTAAGAAATCCAGCGCCGGTGTAACGGGTGCCGCTTCACCCGCTTTGTTATAAACACTGTTTAAGGAAAGTCCGCCGATGGACATTCCGTTCTTTTTCATTTCCTTAACATATTTCTTGATGTTCATCTTGCATCCCGGACAGGAACGCATGGTGTCATCAACAAATCTTTTACATTGCGGACATGCAAAACTTGCCATACTGCCTCCTTGTAAAGCCCCAAGTAATAAAAACCCCAAAACGTACTAACAGGTCAAAGCATAATGACCCGCTTAATAGTATACCAAATACATAAAATAATTCAACCACAAAAAAACATTTGACAACCACAACATATTTGAGCTATAATACCATTTGTCTGCAAAAGAGACATGGCGAGATAGCTCAGTTGGCTAGAGCACGCGGTTCATACCCGCGGTGTCGAGGGTTCAAATCCCCCTCTCGCTACTTAAACCGCCGCAATGGCGGTTTTTTATTTCCCGCGCTGTCTGCCTTAAAGGTTTACGTCTCCTGAAATCTTATCTTCATTAGCCGTATAATATGCCTTACCGTCCTCGGGTTTGATATAGATCTTCAGATCCTTGATCGCAGCACGGCTCTTCTTCTTAAGGTCTGCTTTGACCTTTGCTTCTACAGCCTCCAGATCATACTGATTCTCAGCTACTTCCAAAAATACTTTTTCCATCGTTCTTGTCCTTTCGTTATAGTAATTACATATGTTCAGGCGCCGAAAAACCAAGCATTTCTATGCCTGCTTCAAAGAGTTTTAAGGCATCCCTGATAAGCGCTATATAGCCGTTCTTTTTATCCGCATCTTCTTCGGTGAGTATCCTGGTATCATGATAGAATGAATTCACGTCATTTGCAAGTCCGAAGAGGTATGAACATACCTTGTGCGGTGCCCTTTCACTGAACGCATCCTCCACCATCTGCGGGAACATCGCAATATCCTTCATTATCTCCTTGGCATGAACGGAATCCGGAACGTTACAGCTTAAGCCTTCCAAAGCTTTCATGTTAACGGGTGAATAATCTCCCTCTGCTGCCCCCAGATATTTTCTGAGTATGGATTTGATACGGCTCATGGTATAAAGGATATAAGGTCCGGTATCACCTTCCGAAGCAGTGAATTTCTCCACATCAAAGATATAATCCTTAGCCGCCTGGTTGGAAAGATCGCCGTATTTAAGCGCTGCCAAAGCAGTGATCTTTGCAGTAGCTCTTGCCTCCTCTTCTGAAAGCGGTGTCTCTCCTCTTGACTCTTCGTTCTCACGTATTCTCTTGAGCATGCGCTCTTCGATATCCCTGATCAGATATTCAAGTCTCGGCACGCCGCCGTCACGGGTCTTAAAAGGATGTCCGTCGGCACCGTTAATAGTACCGTTTCCGATGAATTCGAGAACCGTTCCTTCTTTTGCAAGCCCGCATTTACGCGCGCAACGGAAGGCCAGGGTAAAATGCAGTTCCTGGCGTTTGTCCGTAATATAAATAATATGATCCGGACCTATCTCGTTCTCTCTCCACAGTATCGTTGCCAGATCCGTAGTATCATAATTGAAAGAGCCGTCGCTCTTTACCACGATGCAGGGCGGCAGTTCTTTTTTATCGCTGTCCTCACGTACATCCACAACAAGAGCCCCTTCGGAGATATGAGCATAGCCGTCGGCTTTCATTTTCTCCACCATATCGGGTATCATATCGTTTACATCGGATTCGCCCATCCACAGATCAAAATACACATCAAGATTTCCATAGTTGCGCTTAAGATCCTTTACCGATACATCCATTATATGATGCCACAGAGCCAGATATCCGCGTCTTCCGTGCTGCAGATCGTACACTGCCTTAAGGCACTTCTTCTTAAACTCTTCATCTGTCTTGCATTTTCCCGATGCGGTGGGATATATCTCTTCCAGATCGGAGATCGTAAAAGGAGGCTCCGTAGGATAATCTCCTTCATAGTTCTCATCAAAATATGCAAGCTCAGGCTGACGCTCCGCAATCTCTGTGATCACCTGTCCCATGGGCATGCCCCAGTCTCCGAGATGCACATCGCCGATCACCTCATGTCCCGCATAGCGCGCTATCCTCTTTATGCTCTCACCGATTATGGCCGGACGCAGATGACCCACATGCAGCGGCTTGGCCACATTGGCCCCACCGTAATCTATGACTATCTTCTGCGCCTTCTCAGGCGCTTCCACGCCGTACTTTTCCTCTTTCATCTGGGCATTCACATATTCCGTAAGGAAAGCGTCGTCCAGCTTCAGATTAAGAAAGCCGGGCATCACCGCTTCCGCCGACGAGAAGGCCTTGGAATCCTTCAGCTTCTCAGCCACCTCATTTGCGATATCGATGGGCTTCTTTCCGTATTTCTTTGCGCCTGCCATGGCCCCGTTGCACTGGTATTCACACAGGTCGGGACGATTGCTTATATTTACCCTTCCCAGTTCACGGTCATACCCCGCCTCCTCAAATGCTTTTTTCATCTCCTCCGAGATAGCATCCAAAAACTTTTTCATAATTCCTTTTTCTGCCTTTCCCTTTCCGCTTTGCTGAAAGCACAGCCGCAGTAATCCTGCCTGTACAGCCCGTACTTTTTGCTAAGCTCTATACTTCTCTTGTAGCCGTTCTTCTTTTTAAAATCGGACGGCATGAATTCCGTTTTGTAAATCGCCGCCTGCTCCTGACCTATGGCATTGAGCGCCGCCGCATTCTTAAGCGGAGATATCGTAAGCGTGGTCGAAAACAGTTCGTACCCGTTATTCGCAGCATATTCGGCCGTTTTGGCAAGCCGCAGCCTGAAACACTTAATACATCTCAAGGCGCCTTCCGGCTGGTCTTCGTAGCCTCTTACCGCTTCCAGAAAGCGCGCCGGCTCATACTCACCCTCTTTGACTTTAGCAAGGTATCCGCTGTCCTTATGCAGTTCTTCCGCCAGCCGCTTTACCTCGGCTACCCTGTGGACATACTCCGCTTTCTCTGTAATATTCGGATTATAATAATACAACGTAATATCAAAATATGGAAGCAGGTATTCCAGGCAGTAGCTTGAGCAGGGCGCGCAGCAGGAATGCAGAAGCAGCCTGGGCCGTCTTTCTCCCCCGTAGGCCGCGATCAGTCTGTCCAGCTTTCCCTGGTAATCCTCTTTCTTAAGCTGCAGCATTTCCTCGTCGCTCATTTAAGCCTTATAATACCTTTCGATAAATTCCGGAGCGGGTATGGGCTTTGAATAAAAGTATCCCTGAACACAGCTGCAGCCCATATTACGAAGCAGTTCCACCTGTTCCGCATATTCCACGCCTTCGCAGACAACCTGCTTGCCGAGTTCATTGACCATGTCAACTATCTTTCTTAAAATGACGCCCGCTTCCTCGTTGTCGGCAGCGCCTGCAAAGAACTCCCTGTCGATCTTTATCACATCAAAGGGAACATCCTTCAGCACATTCAGTGAAGAATAACCCGAGCCGAAATCATCCATGGCAACTCTTACGCCCAGCTGCTTTAATTCTCCGACTATTCGTATCATATCTTCCCTGCCGTTTTCAAAAACGGTCTCGGTAATTTCCAGCTCTATCAGTTCGGGCGGTATCTCATATTCTTTAATAATGGAAGTCACGTTTTCCACGTAATCGGGACTGTGAAGCAAAAGACGCGACTGGTTTACCGATACCGCATGCACCTTTCCGCCTTTTTCCATGGTGTCCTTAAGTAATGAACACACGGACTCCAGCATATAGAAATCCAGCTGTTCCACAAAACCGTTATTCTCGAAGATGGGAATGAAATTATCGGGAGGGATAATGGTACCGTCAGGTCTGCACCACCTTACCAATGCTTCCGCTCCGCAGACGCGGTCATTCACTATATCCCACTTGGGCTGCAGATATACTTTGAATTCAAGTTCGGTAAGAGCCTTGTGCATCAGCGACTCTATCCTGTCTATCTTACGCATGTTATCTACGATCTTCTCGCTGTATGTTGCCTGCAGATCTTTGGTATCCTGGCTTACGGATTTCCTCGCAACATTGGCATGATCGATCATGGTATCTATATCATGATCGTTCTTCTTTACAATATAGATACCTGTCTTGAAACGTATCGGATATTTGATATTCCTGCTTCTTGTATCCGCATTTACCGCTGCCCTGAACTCATTCTTCCGCTTTTCCAGCGTGGCATCATTGATCACAAGAGCAAGGAACTGATCGGAGTTCATCCTGACACAGAGTTCCTTATCCGAGAATATCTCCTCAAAATTTCTTATGCATGATTCAAGTATGTAATCAGCCCTGATATGTCCGTAGGATTCGTTGATATATCTGAAATTGGAGATATCGAACCTGTAGATCGCATACGGGGTATCAGGCGATTTTACCATTGTATCCAAAGCAAATTCCCTGAAATAGCTGAGGTTCTTGCCCTTGGTCACAGGATCCTCATAGGCCAGCTTCTCCACTGTCATGTTTATGCGTTTTGCGTTTGCCCAGACCATCAGCAGACATATGATCATCAGCACCATGATGAATATGCAGGCCAGTACGCTCCAGAACAGCATGGGTCTGAACATTTCATCCTGAAGTCCCGGGGTATAGCAGCAAAGGTAACTGAGCTTCGGTACATTTGCCACCGGGCAGAAATTGATCTGCATCTCCAGCCCCTGCTTTGTCTTTACCACCACATAGCCGCTCTCATTATTATTCAGCGCATATCTTATGCCTGCTAACGCATTTCTGTTCTCCTCGGTATCACGGCATATTTTCAGCACCGATTCTCTGAAGGATTCTGTATCCTCATTAGATATGGACGCCGTTTCGGCCAGTATTTTTCCTTCCGAATCCACCACAAAGCATTTGCCCCTGGTTTTCTGATAATCGAAAAGAGGTGAGCCAAACAGCCTGTCGGTATCGACAATTCCGGTAATATAACCTCTGATACCGTTATTGCTGTACACCGGCGTAACTATCATGATCCTCGGTTCCGCCTGACTGCCGATCGCTGACAGCCTCATTCCAACATATATGTCATCACCTTCATAATCAAGCCCTTCCAGTTCCGCATATGCTTTTTCAATATATTCGGGATTTTCGGGCACCTTCGTGCCCTTATCACCATAGAACATACCGTCACTTCCCAGATAGAAGATATGGCTGAAAGATTCAAACTCCACAAGTTCATTTGTGACAGTATCCAGGCGTTCTTCAAAGTTCCTTCCGTACAGACGTCCGAGATCCCTTACTCCGCCGCGCATATCATAGGCAAGGGAATAGATATGCCTTCCCAGTTCTTCACCGGCGCTGATATGCTGATCGCAGAACTCATCGCAGGCAAGATCGGTATATTCACCTTTAAGGTATATGAACAAAGAGATGCAGAAACAGATGCACAGCAATAAAGCTATGCCTCCGGCATACATAACCACTCTTGAACCTCTGTTCCTTCTTCTGTATTTTCCCACTTTTCCTGTCCTTTATGTAAGCAAAAATATTCAATATATTTTACCACAGGCTGTTTTGTTTTTCAATCGGGGGCAATCAGGGGGACGGTTCCTCGGTTGTCAATCAGGGGGACGGTTCCTCGGTTGAAAATCAGAAATTTTCAACCGAGGAACCGTCCCCCTGATTGACCTTAAACGTATATTATTATAAAATACAATGAATAAAATATTGTGAGGTGTCTATGAGCGATAAACCACGCTTAGTCGAAAACGAGATAAAGAAAGTTATCCACGGTAAGGACGAGGTCATACGTCTGACCGTATGTGCTGTCCTGGCCGGTGGGCATGTGCTTTTGGAAGACATTCCGGGTGTCGGCAAGACTACCCTTGCCCTGTCCTTAAGCAAAGCTCTTTCCATGAAGTACAGGAGAGTCCAGTTCACACCGGATGTACTGCCCTCGGATCTGCTGGGTTTCTCCATCTTTGACCGCGAGAGCAATTCCTTTAAATTCCAGGAAGGCAGCATCTATACCAACCTCTTCCTTGCAGACGAGATAAACCGCACCTCACCCAAGACACAGTCTGCATTGCTTGAAGTAATGGAAGAGAGACATGTCACTGTAGAAGGCGTGACCCGTGAAGTTCCGGAACCTTTCTTCGTCATCGCTACCCAGAATCCCTTCGGTTCCTCAGGCACCCAGCGTCTTCCCGAATCCCAGCTGGACCGCTTCATGGTCTGCCTTTCCATAGGCTACCCCGATCATGAAAGCGCAGTCGACATTTTGAAAGGCAACTCCTCAAAGGATCTCAAGTCCGTCAATGAAGTCATCACTTCCGATGAGCTGATCGGCATGCAGCAGGAAGTTGAAGCCCTTCATATTGATGAGAGCATATATGACTATGTAGTACGGCTTACCGAGGCCAGCCGTGATGCCAATATCTTTGCTCTCGGTTTAAGCCCCAGAGGTTCCATAGCCCTGACACGCATGGCCCGCGCTTATGCATATTATGAGGGCAGGGATTACGTCACGGTTTCCGATATCCATGATGTATTCCACTGCATCGCCAATCACAGGGTCCGCTTAAACAGCCGTTCAAAGGCTGCCGGCCTTACGGTCACACAGGCTCTAGATAACCTTCTCAAAGAAGTTAAGATACCTAAGATCTGAGTATGAAGCTGCGCAATCTGCCATATATAATCACTTACATCCTGTGTATCCTTTTATTTTTTCTCGGGGTACTTTTTTACAGACAGTCTCTGCTCTCTGTATTGATAATACTGTTCATCATACTGCCTCCGCTTTCCATCTACCTTACGAACATAGCTGCAAAACGTCTGGAGATAACACTTGAATGCCCGCAGGTAAACGTGTGCCCCGGCGGCATAGCCCGTTATACCCTTGGAGTGCGCAATCCCGGTCTTATTCCCCTCTTAAACATCCTGGTGGAGCTTAAGTATGAAAACCTCTATTATCCGAACCCCGGTGTATCCGAGATAGTGATACCTGCGGAACTCGGCAAAAAGAAAGAGTTCTCCCTGCCCTTCGATGTTACGAAAGCAGGCATGTTCTCGGTAAGCATCGAACGTATTCTGGTCACCGATTTTCTGCATTTATATACCAGGGAATTAAAAAGTGATATCAATGTCATGATCCCGGTGATACCCGACGAGGAGAGATTCGAAAATACCTACTTCCCGAAAGCCGCTGTCGAAAGCGAAGACAGCGAGCCCTCAGCGGAAGGCGAACTGACCAACGACATCAAACAGTTGCGTGAATACAGACCGGGCGACCGCCTCAAAGATATCCACTGGAAACAGTCCGCCCGGAGTATAGATATAATGGTCAAAGAATATGAGACCACCAGTGACCTGTATTTCCTGATACTTCCCGAACTGGAGTCTTCAACCCTTGAAGAAGGCATTAATGAATTCAACAAAACCGCTAACAGCCTTCTGTTCATGAAAGAAAGTTTCCGGGTTGCGATATGGCACGATGACGGCAATCATTTTGAATTTGTCAAAGTATCTTCGCGCGCGGATCTGGATATAGCATTTTATAAACTCTATCTCGAACCCGTAGGCGAAGTAAGCGAAGTCTATTACCGCTTCTCTTCGCTCTATCCCGAGATGTACGGAGTCTTAAGGATCAGCGGCGGCAAACTGCTGATACCCGAAAGGTCTGACGATTGAAAAAAGAAAAGAAGAAAAAACAGAAAACCGATCCGAAGTACCTAAAGGAACTGGAACTGTACGGAGCAGGCTTATCCGCTGTCAGCCCCGTGGAACAGCCCGGCCGTTTTTATCTGTGCTTTTTGCGCGCCATACTTATATTCCTGGCGGCCTACGGCATGCTTGCCGCTGTCGTCACCTCTTTCGATCTGCCCTTTTCCAAACTCGCAGTCGGCCTGGGCATCTTTGTGCTGGCCTTTATCTCCGCTTTTCTTTATTACAACAAAGGTACTTTCTATATCGGATACCTTGCGGTTTTTGCAGGCTTTATCTTCTTTTCGATATACATGTACCTCTATGTCAACTCCGGTTACCAGGCCTTTCTGAATGAGGTCTACAACAAATATTCCGATTACTTCAGGCTTTCTTCGGTCCGCGAAGCTGAGGAGTTCATCAGCAACCGTTACCTGACCGTCACTGCCGCAATGCTGTTTATGGGCTGGTTCTTCTGTATCCTTTTAAACATTACCATATCCGGTTACATGAGCCTCGCCCTCACTTTTCTGGTCACCTTCCTGCCGCTGCAGGTTGCCTTTTACATTGACATCATTCCGCCGCTGCACTATCTGGTGATGCTCATAGCCGTATACATCACCGTGGCCGTGCTCGGACGTTCCGGTCATTATACCCTTCCATACCGTCACGGTAAGGAGCAGCAGTTTGAGCACAAACGCCGCCGCAAAAAAAACAGCTTCACCTATCTTGCCAGCTCCGGCGGCATGCTCACCATCACCTTATACAGCCTGATACTTTCTGCGCTTTTCATGCTCATATGCAGCAGTATATTTGCCAAAGACTTTGACGGCCGTATGGTATCCAACAAAGTAAAGGACAGGACTGACGAATATGTAAAAACCGCAATGCAGGGCGGCCTGGCCTCCCTCTTAAGCCGCTATACTTCCACCGGCGGCCTGGCTAAAGGAAAACTCGGCGGTGTCGGCACCGTGATCCCCGATTACGAGCCCAATCTCTACGTACAGTTTGCCACCGATGCAAGCGACAGTGTCTATCTGAAAGCCTTCACCGGCGTATACTACAATGATGTATATACCCGCTTCCTTCCTCATTCCGATCCCGACAATCCGGCATATCGCATGATGTCTGAGGAAGATCTGAAGACCGCAGACGAATGCGCTCCCCTCTTAAATATGGGTAAGGATGAATACCGCCGCATGCATATCGACAATGTGGATGCGGACGCAGAATATGACTACAGCCCTTACTATACCTATTACAGCACCACTAACAGGGAAAACTCAAAAAAAAGCTATACTGAAGGAATGGAAAAGCGTGCGCGGGAATACTTCACCGACAGCTTCGGTCTTATTGATAATGCCGAGCGCTTTGACAAAGAAGACCGCTACATACTTCATAATTCCCTGGGAGAGCCCGACAGCTATGATCTGCTCTATATACCCTTTTCCTCGGATGCCGTACTCCATACCAATCCTTCGATCCCGCCGGAATACGAAGATATGGTATCGAATGTATATCTCCAGGTACCCGAAGGCTTATATGATGCATTAGACAACTTTATAGCAGAAGCCGGTCTCGCCGAAGTCTCCGATCCTCTTGATACCGCTTATAAGCTGAAACAGTATTTCATGGACAACTTCAGTTATACCATGTCCCCTGGTATCACGCCCTGGGGCCGTGATATGATCGAATATTTTCTGCTGGACCAGCGCCGCGGCTTCTGTGCCCACTATGCCGCTTCTTCAACGCTGATCTTCAGACGTCTCGGCATACCTGCAAGATACGTCGAGGGTTACTATATTTCTCCCGGCGATATGGACGAAGGCGAAGCGCTCAGTTCCGACTTAAGTTCCTGGGTAAGCGGAGAAGATGCAACCGACGAAGCCGGTGTTATAGAAGTAACGGTGACCGACGGTTCCGCCCATGCCTGGACGGAAATCTACCTTTACGGTTACGGCTGGCTGCCTTTCGAGACCACTCCTCCTTCCGAGGGAGAACTTTTTGACAGCAGGCTCACCTTCTTAAGCCGCTTCTTTGACCTCCTGCAGCAGACAAGGCGCAACGCCGGTGACAACTCTAACACCACCGTAAGCAACATTAACATGCCGGATGCAAAAACACTCTCCGGCGCTTTAGGCAACATGAACTTCATACTCCGTCCCGTCCTTATCACTCTCGGAATAATGATACTGGCGATGCTGCTGAGACTTCCGTTTGCGAAGCTCATCCTTATCATCAGAAAGTCCCTCTATGCCTCACGCGGCCTCTACAACGAAGCCCTGCTGGTAGAATACGAACGCCTGTTAAGACTCCTTCGTTCAAAGAAACTGCTGACCATCAAAAACCCTCTTCCGAGGGACATCGAAAACATCATTAAAAAAGCGGCATCCGCTTCCGCAGATACCGCTCCTGATCCTTCTGCACTTTCAGACCTGACTGCCACCGTCAATTACTCCGCCTACTCCGGCCGCGAACTTGACGCCGCAAAATATACCTCCGTCATCACTTTCATCAAATCCATCCGCAAGTCGCTTTAGGCTTCTCCCCCTCGGGGAGAAGCTGTCAGCGCTCCGCGCTGACTGATGAGGGGCTCGCTCTCCTCTCCCGCGCCATCACAGGATGCATTAAGCCCCTGCGTCGGCGCTGTGATACGACTATTTAGCGACCTTCATTTCACCGCTGACTATCTTGAAGGTCCCTGCTACGGCTCCGACATATTTGGATCTGGCCTTGGCTTTCAGTATTACCGTAGCCTTCCCACGCTCCGTATTATCTGCATAGAAGATATCAAAGTTTTCCGCTATCTGCTTGGAATCCAGAACAGTATTTCCTTTAAGCTTAAGTTGCAATGTTGTAGGGTCACCTGATGAGAAGCTTATCTTCCGTCCGGTATAGGGTACATCTTTTACCGTCTTCCCGTCACAAACAAGCGCAATCTTTCCTTTACTTACATCAATCCGACCATCTGCAGTTACCACATTATAGCTGACACTTATACCCTTACCAGCCGTACCGTCGGCATATTTCTTTCCCTTCACGTTCAGCTTGACCGTGCAGTTGTTTTTTGCTCCGTCAAGTTTTTCTTTTTCCGAATAATCAGCCGTCACATCGCTCTTCGCCAGCAGTTCCCCGTCAACGATCACATAGACCTTGGGCTGGTATTTTCCGGATTTTTTAAATGTCATATCTCCTGCGATCACCAGCGTGTTATTCTCAGTTGCCTTTTTCTTAACTATCGTGAAGCTGTTATCGCCCTTGTATTTTGCGCCTTTATAATTTCCGATGAAAGTCAGTTTATATCTGCCTTTTCCCACTTTCTTATTTGACGAGAATGCAAGTCTGTAATCCCTGCCCTCCTTAAGCACCGTGTTCTTTCCCGAAAGGCTTACGCTCAGTACGGGATTTACTCCTGCTTTAACATACTCATAGCTTTCTTCATCAATTCGGACATTAAAGGAAGCATTTTTATCAGGCTTTATCTTAAAGCTCCTGCTCACCGCTCCGTTATACATACCGATAGCCGTCACCGTTAACCTTACGGTACCGGCATTTACATTATCGGAATAACTCACTATGTAATCCGTATCTTCCTTAAGTATGTTTCCTGCCGCATCTTTGACCACAAGTTCTTCAGCGCTGAGTCTTACGGCCTCTCCGGTATAGACACGGCTGATCTTTTTCATAGAGAGCTTTATGGCTTTTTCTTTATAAGCCGCCTCATCCAGCTCGACCAGCTCTACACTTCTATTACCTTCAAAGTTCCCGCTGCCGCTTATCACCGCCGTGTTTCCGTCACGCTTCAAACTGTAGTCCTTATCATTCTTAAGGATCATTCCGTTAAAGACAACTACCGGTGAAGCATCACTGCCTTTCTTATAAATGGTATTTCCTACTATAACGCTCTCATCATCAATACTTCTTTTTGTTATACTGAAGACAAGTTTTTCCTCACCTTCAAAAGCTCCTTTACCGCTGATGATCACCGCAGCGCCTTTGTTTGAAACCTCCTTATTGCCGGAGTATTTCAAAGTATAGTCCCTGCCGGCTATCAGTATCTCCCCGTTATTCTTAACTATCACAGCAGGCTCTATATTCTTTCCGGTATATACTGCTGCATACTCACCCGCAGAATTCCTGGAGATACTCTCGGGATCAAAGTCGATCTCAATACCCATAACCGGTGCGGGTGTAGGTTCAACTTCCTGTTCCTCTTTCTCTTCTTTTTTCTGTTCAATGATATCCGCTGTTGCAGTACTCTGCTGCCCATCAGCTGCCAGCACATAATTGTCTTTATCTTCTCCGGTAAGTTCTATATTACTTATAATGACTTTCTTTCCGCTGCCGACTTCACTGCTTTCAAATCTGCCCGTTGCCTTTACCGATAATTCATCACTTTTAAGTTTTCCTTCCAGCACCGCTTTAGAACAATCAAGAGTGACTGACACAGTACCGTCGTATTCTTTATCTGCTGCCGTGATCCCGCTTACCTTTACCGGTCTGGGAGCTATGCTGAAATTTGCGCTTGCCACGAGCTTCTTATCATGTATCCCCGTTTTATAAGCACATACCGTATAGTGGCCTGCCTCAGTCGGAACCAGAAGTGATCCCCTGCCTGCCGAATCTCTGTCGCGATACCGCAGCTCCAGTCTTGTGCCGCAGTCAACTATCATATCCTGAACCTTAAAAACCGGTTGGTTGATCTTCTCACCGTATATACTGTCTTCCTGTTCCATACTTAAGCCGCCTTCTTCCAGCTGTCCGTACAGCGTGATGTCTTCCGTTACTGTTAATTCGGCATCAGCCTCATAAGCAGTTCCTTTTCCGTCCTGTCTCGTATTCCACCCCGTTATTATGCTGTCCCAATGCGTTACATAGTAATTTTGATACGCATAATCTCCCAGATTGATCTTCCCCCCCTTGGGCCAACTAAACTTCGGCGGATCACTTGTATTTATTATAATACAGATTCCAACTGATTCCACCCATTGTCCGTATAACACCAGATCATCCGTTAAAATGATACTGCTTTCCGGAGCATAAGCTATCCCGCTTCCGTCCGCCTTCGTATTCCAGCTGAGGACCGATTCATCCACAAGATTTCTCTGTATGATCACTGCCTCTTCACCTTTTGCATAATGATAAACATCGCCCTTTTGATCATTTTCATCATTGTAATACGTAAGGGTCACCTCTTCGGCATATTGGGCATACAGTTCCATATCACTCTGTAACACCACAAAGCTCCTATCATAAGCTATTCCGCTTCCGTCTTTTTCCGTATTCCATCCGCTTATTACATAGCCTTCCGGTGCAGACACCTCTTCATCCGATATAAGCCCGGTATCAAACCATTTTCCCGGTATTTCAAATGTTTCATACCTCTTCTCATTGTCGGAATACAGTGTAAGTTTTACTTTTTTGCTCCATTTTGCATATAAAGTCATACTCTTATCAGGAAATATCCGTTCGAAATTATCATATGAATTTCCGCTCCCATCAGCTTCCGTATTCCACCCGGTAATAGCATAACCGTCCCGCAGAGAGAGTACTTCATCGATCCCGGAGCCTATAACAATGCCAGCACCCGGATCTGATATATAGATTTGTTTCCTGATCCCGTCTCCTGTATTTCTATCAAAGATAATACTGATCATCGGACTCCACTGAGCATAGAGCACAGTATCGACACTAAAGGCAATCGTCTGATAATCACTGTAAGACGCCCCGCTGCCGTCCGCTTTGGTATTCCAGCCGGTAAACACATATCCTTCCCGGATATATGTGTTTACCCTAAGCGAACATTCGTAACCGCTTACCCCCTCCTGATCTTCCATGATACCTTCATATTTTTCCGTTTCGGGAACATTGGCATCAAAACTGATCCATATTATCTTTCTCCATTGTGCATATAGTTTTGTATCACTGATAAATCTGGCATACTCCCTGTCACCGTAAAACATCCCACTGCCGTCTGCTTTGGTGTTCCAGCCTATAAACTCATATCCTTCCCGGGTATATGTATTCAGAAAAAGCGTGTATTCGTAACCGCTTACCCACTCCTGGTCTTCCATGATACCTTCATATTTCTCCGTTACGGGAACATTGGCATCAAAACTGATCCATATTATCTTTCTCCATTGTGCATATAGTATTGTATCCTGAGTAAACCTGGCAGACACCCTGTCAGCGTAAGACTCCCCGCTGCCGTCTGCCTCTGTATTCCAGCCTCCAAATACATAGCCTTCTCTTGTATACGTATTTAAATTCAGGATTACAGAATTCTCAGCATCAGCCTTCTGCGTCTCCATGATGCCCTCACAGCTTTCAGTATCGTCAACATTGGCATCGAAGCTGATCAATACCGCCCTCTTCCACTGTGCATAAAGGATCACATCCTCGGTAAAGCGGACATACTGCTCTTCTTTATATGGCGTCCCGCTTCCGTCTGCCTCTGTATTCCAGCCACTAAAGAACGAGTCACTCTTATCATAAGAATTTGGCTCAAGTTTAAATTGCTCTCCGGATCTGTATTCCTGCTTAGCCATGGTTCCCTGCGCCCCGTTGCCGTTATAGCTGACGCTCACAGCTTTCTCCCACTGCGCATACAGGGTAATATCATTATTCAATGTCAGGCTTCTTTTATCTGAGTATGCTCTACCGCTCCCATCAGCTTCTGTATTCCAGCTGTCAAATATATATCCCTTTCTTGTAAATTGGTTTTTATTCAGCGTAAACTCAACGTTGCCGATAAAAGCCTGGGGATCCATAGTCCCGGTCCCTTCATTCGCTTCAAAAGTCACCCTGCAGTTTTTACCCCAGCGTGCTGTCATATCCATACTAATGTACGCACTTATTATTTCCTCATCGGCATAATCCTCTCTTGTGGCAAAAGAATGCCAACCCAAAAAAGTATATCCATCTTTTGTAAAAACGTTTGCATTCAGCTTCGTCGGAGTTTTATACATGACTATCTGGTTTTCCATACTTCCCGTTCCGCCGTCTGCATTGAAGCTGATCACGCATTCACTCTGTGCCCACTTTGCAAAAAGCACAATATCGTCATGCAGGCTGATGAGCTGCTCATCGCTGTATGCCGTGCCGCTCCCGTCAGATTTGGTATTCCAGCCGGTAAACACATAATGATCCAGAGTAAAAGGACAGCTGTCCAGTTTTTCTTCTGTTCCTATTGCAATGAACTGCTTTTCTGTCGTTCCGCTCCCGTCATTTTTATTGAAAGTAACGACATATGCGGTTTTTTCCCATATCGCATAAAGTTTCAGATTCTCCACAAGTTGTACTTCTGCTTTATCTGCATAGGAAATCCCGCTTCCATCCGCTTTGGTATTCCATTCCTTAAAGTTATAGTGAGCACGGGTAAAACTATTCTCCTCAAGCATCGTCGGAACACCTCGTGTAACGCTCTGTACCCCGCTCTCGTCCTTTCCTCCGTTATGTACGAAAGTCACCACCGGATTGGGGCTCCACTGTGCGTAAAGCGCCAGATCACCGGCAGCATTGATAACGCCTCCGTCTGTATAAGCCCCTCCCGTTCCGCCGGCTTTTGTATTCCAGCCCAAAAAGTTATACCCGTCCCGTGTAAAGCAGTTTTCGTTCAGAATACTTCTCAGTCCCTTGGCAACTTTCTGCGCTTCCATACTGCCTTCGCCTTCCTGCTTTGCATAACTGATCGTTGCATATTCCTTTGTAAGATGAAGTACCCCGCTCTCATCCAGTCCGGGATAACGATAATCATAAGCCGAAGAAACCCTTGACATATCTTCTGTTGTCAATTCATAGGCGGTTTCCGTACTGCCTTTCATAACAGAATAATCGACAGTCCCCTGGGCTCCTGCTGCGATCCTGATAGTGTTTTCGTTATTCAGCTTTTCTTTGATCTGTATCATCGCAGAATTTGAGCCGGAGTAACCAAGTGCTATATCATCCCCTCCGTTATCGCAGATCTCGGCATTGCCTCCCAGGGTGAGGAGCTGTCCATAGATTTCATATACTCCGCCACCGTAGCCTGTAGAAGAAAACTCATTATTGGCATTTTCTCTGATGCTGCCGCCATTTATGGTTACTCTTCCGTGCATCACACATACACCCGCACCGTACCCCTGCTTTTTGGTAAAGCGGTTCCCTCTGATCTCTCCTCCGTTCATAATAAAGTTGCCGATCCTGCTGCCTGATTTTTCCCCCACGGATACACCTGCACCATAAACAGAACTACTATTGCCGTAAGTAGCCGTGTTATCTGCGATTACCCCGCCGTTCATGGTAAAGCTGCCTTCCCTGACATCTACGGCAGCCCCGAAATAATTATTTGAGATATTCTCACTTATAAGGCCGTCATTCATGGTAAAGCTTCCGTCGTTGATTATAAATACAGCAGAACCTCCAAAATAATTTGCTGAATCCATGTCACCCAGCCGGTTTCCCGTAATTGAACCGCCGTTCATGGTGAAACTGCCGCCGTCAACACATATACCGCCGCCCCGTTTTGACACGCTCTGGCTGGCTATTGCAATACATGCAATACTCCCGGTGATACATCCTCCGTTCAGGGTAAGATTCCCGCTGCTTCCGACATATATAGCCCCGCCGGCTCCATATACTAATCCATTGCTTATCATCCCGCCTCCGACGCTGTCGTTTATCACCAGATTTCCGTACAGCTGTACCATGCTAAGCTTCTGATTACAGTCGATCTTATGACCGCAGAGGTCTATTACTGCGTTTCTTCCGGAGGGAAAAGTCGGTGTTATGTATTCGGATTTTTTACAGTCCGATGTAAGTTTATAATATGTAGGCTTTTCCTCACTCTCTCCGTCGGCCCTTTGGGTTCCGTCTGCTCCCAATGCAGTTGCCAGCGCAGTCCAGGCAGCGCCTGCATCCTCTGAGCCTATCTCAAAGGCAGTTTCAGCAGAAGTACCGTCTCCTTCCGGCGGCTCGGCATGGACCTCCGTAAACGGAACGGTCTCCAGCAGCAACACCGCCGACATAAACATAGCCAGTATTCTCTTTAACATCCCCTTCTGCTTCATACTCTCCTCCTCAAACCATCTGCAGTATTATTGTTCATTTCTCAAATTCCCCGTCTTTGATCTCCCTGCTCTCCGTCTCGATCCAATACGGAACAAAACCGCTTGAAAGAGCAGTCTTCCAGGATGCGATATTGGAAAGACTTGTGCCGTAATAGGGAATAGCGCCTCTTCTGAATGTTTCGTCGCGCAGCAGACTTACAAGGGTTCTTGCGACTCCGCGTCCCCTGTATGCAGGATCAATGTCTATGCCGATCTGCCAGAGAGTCGGCGTATCGGCGGAACAGCCTGCCATGCCCATGATATGATCGCCGTCCAGGGCGATCACAGCCAGCACGTCAGGTCTCTCAGGCTTGAAGCATTCGCAGAGGGCATTCGGGAATTCCTCTCTGCCGTAATACTCCGCTATATCCGCCTGCTCCAGCCATTTGATCTTCAGATCTGTTTTGATATTCATGAGCTCAGGTTCTGGGATGAACATATGATGAGTCAGCGCCATCTTCTGTCCGTATTCCCTGAGCTTCTTCTCCAGTTCGTAATAGTTATGCTGTTCGAAGAGCCAGAATCCCCGCTTGTCTTTTATCCATTCCTTAAGCCAGGGATGTATCCTCTCATCCGCAGTTATCACTGCATTGGTACCGAAAGTAGCCATCTGCAGAAAGAATTCTTTATCTGAAAACTTCCTTCTCTTCTCATGCAGCTTTGGCAGGGTGATTATATTCTCTTCCCCTTCAAAAGCCCCGATACTGCAGTTAAACTCATATGAGAGCTGCTGTTTTACAGCTTGCTCAATTTCTTCGCTGCTTATCATCTCTTATATTCCTCCGCCCGCCGGGCATTTATGCGGCATAGCGGGCCCGTACTGACATCTCGGGCAGCCAAAACATTTGTTATAAGTTTTATCTTCAAGCACCGCGCTGCAAAAAGCCGGATCAGCCAGCACCGCTCTTGCCAGGTCGACTGTATCGACCAGTTCATTCTCTATCAGATATTTTACCTGCGCAGCATCATTGATTCCGTTTACGCATGACACCGGCACGCGCCCTTTGAAATGCTCATGGAATCTCACTCCCAACGAACAGAATCTGTTATAGTGTTCATTGTTCTCATCCACTGTGGGATCTTCCCATTCTATACCGGTGGACACCTGCAGATAATCACAGCCGGCTTTTACATATTCTTCAGCTATCTCTATTGCGGTAGCGATATCCGGTTCTATACCTGTAGTTCGTACAGAGATTAGGAAATCACTTCCGCAGCTCTTTCTGATCTCAGATATTATCTCGGAACCAAAGCGAGCCCTGTTCACTGTACTCCCGCCATATTCATCGCTTCTGAGATTTGTTTTCTTAGCAGCGAACTGATTGATCAGATAGCCGTGGCAGCCGTGAAGCTGCACTCCGTCATAGCCCGCCTTCTTCGCGCGCACGGCGGCAGCCACGAACTGTTCCTGCATCTCATGTATCTCGGCTATACTCATTTCTTTTGACAGTATTTCCGGATTTCTGGTGGGCACTGCCGATGGCCCGATAGCCGGACCGCAGGCCGGATTGGAAATGATCCCCGTATGATTAAGCTGTATGATCACCGGTACCCCGTTCTCATGGCAGACTCCGCTTATCGCCCTGTGCCCTTCGACCTGCGCTTCCTCCCACAGCCCCAGATGATTCTTTGCGAATCTTCCGCCGGGAGTTACTGCAGTTGCCTCCACGCATATAAGTCCTAAGCCACCCTCCGCGCGCTTTCTGTAATGTTCGATATGCTTATCCGTAACTTTCCCGTCTTCACCTGCATAATCGAACTTTACGGTGGGCGCCATGGTCATTCTGTTTTTTAACAGCGTCTTATTGATCGTAAGGGGATCACTTACCCGTGCCATATGATTTACTCCTCCACTATCACGCTTATGCTTATGGTCTTTCCGTTCAGCTTAGCACTGAGTTTTGTTTTTCCGGTATTCCTTGCGCTTACAATGCCGGCCTCATCTACGAAGGCTTTGCTGTCGTCACTGCTCTTAAACAGTATCTTCTGGGATACGCCTTTCATTTTCAGCATACCTGTGCTTCCCTTTTTCATGGTCAGCTTATACTTCTTACCGCTCTTAGTCAGTGAGACTTTGCCTCCGTAGAGTTCCTCAGCTTCAAGACTAAGATCTTCCACATAAACCGTCATCTTATATGTAAAGTTGCCATACTCATATGTAAGATGCGCGCAGCCTGTCGCATTGGCCATTATGCGTTTAGTGTCCGTCGAAACGACTGTTGTGTTATCGGACTTCCACTGCACCTTACCGCTTACGCCATAAGGCTTGATCTTCTTATTGCTCTTTACGGACATATGAAGAACAGTGGGTGCGGGTTCTGCTACAGTGATCTTTAACTTCCTTTCAACGTTTCCGTACTTTACGTTAATGGTAGTACTTCCCGCTCCTACAGCTGTTATAACGCCCTTCTTTGTGATACTGACTATGCCGTCATTTACCACTTCATTATTCTTAAGCTGTCCTTTATTTCCGCTTACCGAACTCCACTCCGCCGCGCTTGCTTTAAAGCCCGCCGCATTATATTTGATCTTCTGCAACGGTACCAGCTTCACTTCCGAGTTCCAGTCTCTCTTTGCGGTATCCGCTTCTTTGACCGTCACTTTGCAGCTGTACTTGATCCCGTTGATATAAGCCGATATCACTGCCTTTCCTTTGGCGATACCGTATACATATCCATCATCCGAAACCTTTGCCACATCCGGCGTATCGGAATCCCAGTATACCTTGTAATTCTTCTCATCAAAACTGAAGTTTGCCTTTTCTTCCTTACCGCCCGCATAGACAGTCATCTTTTTGCTCTTCATCTCCGGAACTGTTACGGTAACGACTATATCAGGAGTTCCGTCTTTTTTAAGGACTGCTTTGCCGCTTGCTTTCGCCTTGCCCTTGCCCTTGCTGATGCTTAAGACTGAAGGTTCGGATGAGGTCCAGCCCTCTCCGATATCAAACTTCTGGCCTTTAACAAGATAAAGCGCAGTGCCGTCAAGGCTTACCTGTGAGTCGATGGCTGATTCACCGGTCTTATTCTCGCTGGCTGAAGAAGGCGCAAAACGCGCGATCAGCTTAAGGTCAGTTGTCACCGGTGCCGTAGGATCCCAGAGCTTTTTGCCGTCTGTAAACCAGCCGATGAATTTACCCTGAGGATCGCCTTTTTTAAGACTGCCTGCAACATCCCCTGTCTTTACCTGCATGGTCTCATAAAGTTCACCCTTCACATAGAACAGAAGCAGATTCATTCCGGGAGCAGCTGTCGGTATCGGATCCTCCTCTTCGGGTTCCGCAGGAGTTTCCTCTTCCTCCTCTTCCTCCTCCGTATCCGGCTTAGGATTAGGATTGGGATCGGGATCAGGCTGGGGCTTGGGTTCTTCTTTCTTAATGTAGATAGAATCATCTCCCATAAGATAACCGCAAGTCTCTAAGCGTGCATTTCCGCTGCCATATCCGGCTATGTAATATACTTTGTTTTGGTCAAGACCTTCCACCTCTTTGGTGATATCATATAATCTGTCAGGTCCGACTTTAGCGGGATCACTTATCGTTATGGTCTTGATCGGCTTGAGCATCCTGCCATACTCATAGATCCTTATAGTATAAGGAAGATCATTGCTGTAGGCTGACAAGCTGATAAAAGCTTTATCTTCTGTCTTTACATACTTCAGATCTCCGGTACTGTCTTCATCCAATAAGCCTCTGCATGCATTCAATCCATAAGTAACATTTTCGTCATCATCATATACGGTATAATACCTGTACGGTGTCTGCAACACCTCGCCATTCTTTTTGATCACAAAGCCGTAGTTCACTCCGTTACCGCCAAGCCCGCTCAGATAAAAAGTGATACCATCCTTACTTACCCGTGCTGCTTTAATTTCGACATCAAGCCATTTAAATGTATCATCTTCATGGTCATCAGTTTCATAAACCTCAAGACTGATGCCCTGCTCCTGTAAAAATGCTATTGCAGCCTCACCTTGATAATCTGCCGCCTCGAAGGATATAAGGGATACATTTAGTTTACAGCAGGTCGGATCAAATGAAGTATCCTCCTTATTGGCAAATTCAACATTATATCTCCGTATCCAGGTACGATCGTCTACAACACACACATCATAACCCCGGTCATAGCCGGGCGCATCTTCATATTTCCCCGATCCGTCTACATTTTCCATATCTATAGTGAGCCAGTACTTTCCGCATTCAAAGCCTCCTGCCCGGCTCCATTCCGCTACGCTGTAAATACCGTTTTCTTCCGCGATCAGTTCCTTCTTTTCGCCTACCAGTGTATTGTCGCCTTCTTCATCATAATTATACAGACAGGCATATACTTTTCCGGGATCCTTCGTTCCTATTTTCTTAAATCTGAAACTGACTTTTTCACTATCATTCTTCACATAATAATATTGGTCATCAGCCAATTGAAAATAGACGTTATCTTCTTCATTTTCGCCGGCATATTCTATATAAGAATACTCATCATATTCCAGATCCCGCTTTCCGCTGTTATATCCTTCGGCAGTAAGCTCGTAAAAATAGCTGGCATGAGGCGGATAATAATCATTTCCGTCGGCATCCTTCAGGCTGAAAGCAATATGCTTATCCTTATCTATCTCACCGCTGCCCTCAGCCGCAAAAACTTCACCGGTATATTCGTGCGCTTCTCTATCGTAGATACGCCTGTACAGCTTCACCGTCATCTTTGTTCCTGTTACGGAGTTTTCCGTAAAGAACACATCCAGAGTCTTAGTCCTGTTTACCAGATAAGCGTTAATGAGAGTTGCCGCCGCATTATACTTAAGGTCTCCGGCCCTGACAAACTTACAGCCGTAATCATTTCTGCAATCCTTGTAGTATTCATCATTGCCGTATACTATCCTTATCTCATATAAACTGTCATCTTCTGCCGCTTCCAGCTCTGCCCAGTTATCATTTTTTTTCAGTGTATACAACATGGTTCCGTCTCCGTCCCTGTCTATGGCTTCTCCATAGCTCTCGGCATATACGGTTGCGCCCGATGCAATATACATTTTGATCTTTTCGGCTTCGAATCTGTCACCTCTCAGGACCACATACACTTCATCGTCGCTGCAGTCCAGCCAGTTATACTGGTCGTTTACACCGGTCCATGTCTGATTGATTTCCGGGAAGTTATAATAATGTACCGTAAACGCCTTTTCCTCACCGCCTTTTATCGATACTTTCAGGGTATAATCTCCCGGCACGATCTTCTTCTTAGTTCCTTTTAAATTAGGGTCATAACCGGCATATATCTGAATTTTCGAAGCTTTATTAATACTTACTGTGGTAAGATGACCGTCCTTGTCATAATACGGCATATCGCTGATCGCTAAGCCATTTTCCGCATCTTCCCAGATTTCTATATCCATCTTCCAGCTTTCATTTTCAGCATTTACAAGATTGGCGCTTACATCTCCCGCCGCAAGTTCGTCGGCATAATAAAAATCAAAGTCCGGATAAAAAGACTGGTGTATCTCCTCTTCTTCAGTAAATAACATCTCATCAGACCAGGTAACAGCGCTCTCTTCTGATCTGGCAATGGTCTTTCCGTCCTCCCCCTTAAGCTGTATCATTACCTGATGGGTACCTGCTTCAAGCCCGGGAAAATATGTTCTGACATCGGGTATTGCAAGCTGATAATAATAAATATCATAGCGCATCACCGGACAGACCGTTTCTGTTTTTCCGTCGATTGTAAGCTCAAAATCAAGATACTTTCCGAGTTTGCAACGATAACAATTAAACATGAAGGGCATGGCTTCATCCTGGATTTTATATAATCTGCGACCTATATAGAAAGTCTCGTTAGCATATGAATTTAAAAGATTAACGGTTTCAGGTACCTTCGCTCTCCTTATTTCTTCCTCCGTAAGCAGATTGCCATTAAGATTCAACACGGTCCATTTGCAGCCTGACATATCATCCGGAAGTTTCGATATATCATTTTTTTCCAGATAGACATACGTAAGTTTTTCCATTCCCATTAAGGGATCAATGCTGCTGATATCTTCATTGTTTATCTGCAGCTTCTCCAGGGCAGGCATCTTTTCCGCTATATCCTCAAGGCTTTTGATCCCGTAGTACTTATTACCGTCCACTGAATAATCAGCATCGTCCTTTATCTGCAAAATCTGCATTCCCGCCAGATCATCGGAGGTCATCTTGTCCTCCCCGAGTACATCCTTCAGCGCCGCATACAGAGCCTTATCCTTAAAATCATTTGCTGTAAGCAGCTCATATGCCGCTTCTTCGCTGACCTTTACATTTTCCTCCGCATCATCAACGCTGTTAGTCAACTCCTCTGTCTGCATGCTGTTTTCCGCGAAAACAGGCATTGCCGCAGTCGAGAATTCGCCTGCGATCAATGCTACAGATGTCAACCATACCAATAGTTTCTTTCTCAGTCCGTTCATCTTGATCTCCTCACTTTTTTAATGATATTGCAAACGCAGCTATCTGCGCATCTTTATCTTCTGAAGCTCTGGCCTTCGGGTCTATGAATACCGCTGTCTGTTCAAAGCCGTTTATACCCAGGCACTTAGCCAGCTTCTCAAAAGCTTTCTCCGCTCCGGCTCCGCTCTGGCAGGCATAGGCTGCGAAGCGCTTTCCTTTAAGTTTAGCCGCATTCTCCGTGATGAATGTTCGCAGCGGCGGCGTAAAGTTTGATGCCCATACCGGAAAGCCGAAGATGATACGTTCGTATTCATCAAGCTCCACCTTGTACTCTTCCAGCGCAGGCTTCTCTGCCATCACCGCGCTTTTCCCGCCCCAGAAGAACTTGGCAAAGCCCTTGTCATGATAAGCCTTCTTCGGAACGAGCTTTAATACATCAGCCCCGGTCTCGCCCCTTATCTTATCTGCAACATATTCCGTATTCCCTTCCAGAGAATAATACACGATAAGATCCTTCATACCGTTCTCCTTTCTGTTGTTTTATCTGTCTCATTAATCATTTCCTCGTTTACATAAAAAATCCGGTGAGGATAGTATCCCTCACCGGCAGTCATTCACTGTCAAAATAAGCATTTCCGCATCAAATATCAGCACCTTTTCATACTTATTTTTCATAAGAAAGATTATACAAAATAACAGGGAACATATCAACAGCTTTTGGTTATTCTCCTTCTCCCCGGGTTGCTATTGACACATATCATTATATGTGTTATAAAATATTCATCTGAAATATTATTTTTAAAATATTATTTCTAAAATATTATCAAAGGAGGTGCTGCTATGGCAAGAAAGAAAGCTGTTAACGAAGAAACCTTTCATCCCGTCACAGTGGACGATCACAAGGAACTGAACCGCAGGAATAATGAGAAGAAAAAAACAGCCGTCAATGATGCGCTTAAATTCCCCACCGGCGATCAGTTTGAAGCAGACTTAAGCGACATCCTGGCCGAAACCCCGGAGGACAGCGGCGAGACCATCGTCATTGCCCTTATCGATTCCGACAATTTCGATCATATCAATTCGGATTTCGGCAGCGACGAAGGTGACCGTATCCTGATAGAGACAGGAAAATATATAAGAAAAAAAGTCTCGAAAGATACGGGAGTATACAGGATCGGAGGAGATGAGTTTGCCCTGATCTTTAAGGGAGAAACCGAGCGCGAAGATATCTTCCTGCTGCTCAATGAACTGAAGAATGATTTTGACGTAAAGACGCCTGACGGAGTGCGCCAGACCATCACCATAGGCATGGCAACGGCCTTTACCGATGCTTCCCGCTATGCCGAACTGGTACGTAAGGCTGACGGTGCCCTCTTCCGCGCGAAGAGAAGCGGCGGCAACCGCGTCGCCATGGCCAAAGAAGAAAAGATGGTTCCCAAGACCAGCCATTACACCCAGGACCAGCTGCAGCGTCTCTCTATGCTGTCCAAAGCCGAAGGCATAGGCGAAGCCATACTTCTCCGCGAAGCCCTGGACATGCTCTTAAAAAAATACGATGTGTAATACCTCTTTTCAAAGGGAATAAAAAAGCAGCCGATCGGCTGCTTTTTTCTGCGGGAAAAGAGACTTGAACTCTCACGCCCTAACGAGCACTAGATCCTTAGTCTAGCCTGTCTGCCAATTCCAGCATTCCCGCAAACAAATGGTATATTATCAGATTTCAAAATAAATGTCAATCACTTATATTAAAAAAACTCTTTTTTCTGACTGCCCGAAGTGATATAGTGTTAAAATGTCTGTGGAAAACAAAAACAATTACGGGAGGAAGCATTGGCACTGATATTTTATCCCCTGCTTATCTTATACTGGGAATTGCTGTTAAGGGCACTGGATGAAGTGAACCCCTTTTTCGGCATCTCGCTGATACCGGTATTTCTCTTCTCCCTTTCCGCAGGTTTCCTGCTTGCTTTTGTCTTTCTGCTGATAAAAAACGAGAAGCTTTCCAGGATACTTTCGGGAATCCTGCTTTGTATCTTGTGTTTTCTCTATTTCTTCGAATGCAATTGCATAGCCTTCTACAAGATTTATTACGGCATCGTTTATGCCATCAGCATGAGCAGACAGGTTATAGGGACCTTTTCTTCCCTTGCAACGGAAGTGTTCTTAAGCAATCTGGGAAAAGATCTGTTATTTATACTGCCGCTGATCTTCTACTTTATCTTTATTAAAAAGATCATTCCCGATAAAGATAAGAAAACAAAGAAAAAAGCGCTGATACTTATTCCCTTTGCAGTTCTTTTTATAAGCGGCGTACTCTTTTCAAGACTCGGCCCCAATGCTGATATCTATACCTATGCTTTCTCTGTTCCCGTGTCTGTACCGGCAACAGGTCTCTTAACCACCTTCCGTCTTGAACTCAGCTATCTTCTCTTCGGCACGCCCGAAGAGAAAACAGACAGCAAATCCGCAGAGCTCTGGACTCCCGCTGCCTCAGAGAATAAAACTTCGTCCAAAAAAGCGGTAAGCAGTAATTCTGTAAGCAGCAATTCGATATCGGGTAATAATACCGTATCCGGCAATGCCTCCGCGGATACGGAAGAACTGCCTGTAGAGTACGCTTATAATGTTGCCGTTGATTTTGCTGCTCTTATAGAAAACGAAACGGATCCGACCTTGAAAAATATGCATGAATATTTCGGTTCAAGAGAGCCTTCACAGCAAAACAGATATACCGGAATGTTTGAAGGCAAAAACCTTGTGTTACTGACTGCTGAAGCCTTTTCGCCCTATGCCGTCGATAAGGACTTCACACCGACCTTATACAAGCTGGCAAATGAGGGCTTTGTATTCACGGATTACTACCAGCCGGGCTGGGGCCTGTCCACTACCGGCGGCGAGTTTTCCAACATGACAGGCCTGATCCCCATGTGGATGGATGGCGGACACTCCTTTATCAGATCCATCAGCGACTATATGCCTTATGCGGCGGGCAATCTCTTCGGCAACGCCGGCTACACCTGCCGGGCTTATCACAACAGCGGCTATGCCTATTATGACCGTGATAAGACCCATCCCAATCTTGGCTATGATTATAAAGGCATCGGAAACGGTCTCGTAATGGATCTGGGCAGCGGCTGGCCCTATTCCGATCTTGGCATGCTGGAAGCCACAACTGATGAGATGATAAACGGCTATCTGGAAACCGGCATTCCTTTCCATACCTACTATATGACCGTCAGCGGACACTGCAATTATTCCTGGGGTGCCAACGCCATGAGCAACAAACATAAGAAAGAAGCCATGGAAGCTTTCCCAGATGATGCACCCACCATCCAGGCTTATAAAGCCTGCAATAAGGAGCTGGATCTCGCGCTTGAATATCTGCTGAAGAGACTCGATGAAGCCGGCATTCTCGAAGATACGGTGATATGTATGGGAGCCGATCATTACCCCTATGCAATGGTCCAGACCGATCATGATTATTATGCCGAGATGTCAGGCCTGGATGATACCACCGCTTCCATAAGCAGATATCAAAATACCCTGATACTCTACTGCGCTTCAATGAAAGATCCGGTAGTCGTTGATACTCCCTGCTCAGCCATCGATATCATGCCTACCCTGGCCAATCTCTTCGGCATCGAATACGACTCCAGGCTGTATTCGGGGCACGATATCTTTGCCGAAAACTATGAAGCCGATGAAGCTTCCGAGACTATGCCCTTAGTCATACTGCCCGTAAGCGGCGGCTACAGCTTTGTAACGCCTGCCGGTCAGTACGATGCATATAATCGTGTATTCACAGCTAATGACGGCATTGAAGTCTCCGATGATTATGTAGCTGAGGTAAAAGCCATCATCAGTGACAGATGGAAATATACAAGGCTTATCCTCTCAAAAGACTATTATTCAAAATGTATAGAAAAAAATCTTGACAAGAGCACACCATAAATGGTAATATCTTTGTGTTGCGCAGGAATGGCGGAATTGGCAGACGCGCACGGTTCAGGTCCGTGTGAAAGCAATTTCATGAGGGTTCAAGTCCCTCTTCCTGCATAAGAGACCGGAGCAGATGCGCCGGTTTTTTTATTTCATTCAACAGCGAAAAAAATCCGCAGACCTTTATCAGTCTGCGGATATCTTTTTAATTTGCGTAGTCCACTACTCTGGATTCTCTTATCACGTTGATCTTTATCACACCGGGATAGAGCATCTCGTCTTCCACTTTCTTTGAGATATCCCTTGCAAGTATGACCATATCGTCATCGGATACCTTATCGGGAACGACCATAACACGTACTTCACGTCCTGCCTGTATGGCAAAGGACTTCTCAACTCCGTCGAAGGAATTGGTTATCTCCTCCAGCTGTGTGAGCCTGTTGGTATAGGTACCGAGAGTTTCTCTTCTGGCTCCGGGTCTTGCTGCGGATATCGCATCTGCTGCCTGTACTATGCAGGCTACCAGACTCCTGGGCTCCACATCTCCGTGATGCGCTTCCACCGCATTAACGATGATATCGTTCTCCTTGTACTTCTTGCAGAGCTCAGCTCCAAGCTGTACATGGGATCCGTCCATATCGTGATCGACTGCTTTACCGATATCGTGAAGCAAGCCGGCTCTCTTGGCTGCCCTTGCATCGATGCCTACCTCTTCGGCAAGCAGACCTGCTATCTGGGCTACCTCTATGGAATGCGTAAGTGCATTCTGTCCGAAACTCGTTCTGTACTTAAGGCGTCCTATGAGTCTTGTCAGTTCGGGGTGCAGGCCGTGTACTCCGCAATCAAGGAGAGCGGCTTCGCCGGCTTCCTTCATGCTGTTCTCGACCTCGCGTCTTGCCTTTTCGACCGTTTCCTCTATTCTTGCCGGATGTATACGTCCGTCAATGATAAGGTGGTCAAGCGCAAGTCTTGCCACTTCCCTTCTTACCGGATCAAATGCGGAAAGCACCACTGCTTCAGGAGTATCGTCAACGATCAGCTCCACACCGGTCATTGTTTCCAGTGTACGGATGTTTCGTCCCTCTCGTCCAATGATACGTCCCTTCATCTCATCGCTGGGTAACTGTACGACTGAAATAGTCGTCTCGGATACATGATCTGCAGCACATCTCTGGATAGCGGTCACCACATATTCCCTGGCTTTCTTGTCCGCTTCCTCCTTGGCTCTCAGTTCAGCTTCCTTGATCTTCATTGCTGTTTCGTGCTTTACATCCTCTTCAACCGTCTTCAGCAGGAATTCCTTAGCCTGATCGGATGATAAGCCCGAGATACGTTCCAGTTCCTGTACTCTCTGTGCACCGAGCGCATCCACCTCTTCCTTCTTCTTGGCGAGGTTAGCTTCCTTCTGTGCAAGAGACTGTTCTTTGCGTTCTATTGCTTCCGTTTTCTTGTCGATGTTCTCTTCCTTCTGAAGTATCCTGCGTTCGGATTTCGTCATCTCGTTACGACGTTCCTTCAGTTCCCGATCCAGATCGTTTTTGACCTTTATGGTCTCCTCCTTCACTTCGATCAGGCTTTCACGCTTCTTCTCTTCAGCAGTTTTCAAGGCATCATCGATTATCGCCCGCGCTTTCTCCTCCGCATTGCCGATCTTCTTTTCGGTATCCTGCTTATATTTATTCACCGAAACCTTTGATACAACCGGTATTGCTATGATCAGCGTGACAACGACCGCAATAAGCGCTGTTACTGCGTACATCATTGTACGTGAACCTCCTTATTTAGTTTTCATTGTGCAAATTTTGTTGACAACACAACACGAATATTATAAGCTTCCAAACCAACTTATGTCAAGCACTAAACAACGCTTGCGGCCTCTCCGGATAAACGATATAATATGTATATCTGGTAACATCACGATTATAGGGGTTATATATGAAAAGAAGAAAAAGGATCGGATTATTCCTCGGCTATCCTGAGATAGTACACGTAAGAAGGATTACCGAGGGCGCGATGGAACAGTGTAAGAAATATGATTATGACCTCTGTGTTTTTGCTTCAAGCATTCATCTTTCTTTTCATCACGAAAACTATGTAAAAGGGGAAGCAAACATTTTCAGGCTTGCCAATCTTGCTGAGCTTGACGGTGTCATCCTTGACCATACCACTCTGACAGGCGATCCGGATGATCGCAGTCTGAAGATGCTGGTCAAGCGTCTTGAGCAGTACCCGGATCTTCCCAAGTGTTCTCTTGAATTGCCTACCGAAGGAACGGAACTTATCAAGAATGACAATGAAGGCGTACTGCGTGAAATGGTACGACATACCATAGAAGATCACGGAAGAAAGAGAATCTGCCTTCTGACCGGCCATAAAGGAGTTAATGTTTCCGAAGAACGCCTTGAAGTATTTCTTGATGAGATCAAAAAACACGGCCTTGATGTACTTCCCGAACATATAGTTTACGGCGATTTCTGGTATTTCAGCGGCGATGCTCTTGCCAGGAAGATCGTCAATAATGAGATCCCCCGTCCCGATGCGGTGATCTGTGCCAGCGACTGCATGGCTATCGGTCTTATGGACCGTCTGATCAAGAACGGCATACAGGTTCCCGAAGATATACTTGTCATAGGCTTCGATGCTTCCGACGAAGCGGCTGTCAATCTGACAACCCTCAGTTCCTATGATCCCGGTGATGTGACCATGGGTGCGGATGCTGTCGATCATATCAGAAGTATTATAGAACCCGGCGCAGAGCTCCTCCCCCACGACCGTGATACCAAACTCCAGTTTCATCCCGGTGCCAGCTGCGGCTGTCAGACCGATCCCATACATTCCATGAGACGCTTCCGTGGTTCGCTTTATATCAGTTCATACAATCATGCCGATGAAGATAATGCCGAACACATAGGCATCGGTCAGCTTATGGAAAGCTACGCTCTGGAAGATTTTACTTCTTCAAGTTCTCCCGAGGAATGTCTTAAAAAGATTTATGAATACGCAGACCAGCTGAAGCCTTATCGCAATTTCTATCTCTGTTTAAGAGAAGACTGGCTGAACATAGATGAAGATACTTATGAAGGTTATCCCGAATCCATGCGCACATATGTTGCAGCTTCAACCATTGACGATGATAAGTTCAGCGGAGTCGATCCGGATCGCTCCTTCTGGATTTCCTGCATGCATCCGAAACTTGATGAAGACCGCCCGGAACCCGGCTTATTCTACTTCTCACCTGTTCATTATGACGGTGCTCTTTTAGGCTATGCGGTGCTGCACAGAGAACTTTCTAACGAGTCTTTATTCAATATCGTCTACCGTACCTGGCTGCGATATATCAATAACTGTCTCGAGATGATCCGTTCCAAAGAACGCCTCCAGACCATGTCCGTCAGAGACGAAATGACGCGGGCTTATAACAGAAGAGGCATGTACGAGCAGTTCCGGCTGATGGCTGCCGCTGCATCCACTGAAAAAAATGCTCTCTTCGTCGGTGTCATCGACATGGACGGTCTCAAATATATCAACGATACCTTCGGTCACAGCGAAGGTGACTTCGGTCTGAAGATGCTCTGCCAGGTACTGAACAGCGTTACGCGCAGAAATGAGATCTGTGTGCGCAGCGGCGGTGACGAATTCTTCCTGATCGGCATCGGCGAATACAGCAGAAGCGACGAAGCCGAACGTGCAACGGAATTCACCGATGCGATGGAAGCCAAGTCAAGAACGCTGAATAAGCCTTATAACGTATCCGCCAGCATAGGCATTCTGGTATTCGATGATTTCAGAGAGATAACCCTTGATAATGCCTTAAGTCTTGCTGACGAAAAAATGTATAATTATAAGGTCCGTCACCGCAGGCACAGAAGCGTATAAATCAAAGCAAAGGGACGGTCATTTGACCGCCCCTGTTTTATATATGAACCTTACGCTGTTCGAATCGCCGTCTTCGTCGATCGCTCCGGTGAAACTGGTATAGCTTTCACCTGCCTTACGGATGGCTTTGAATCTGTTCAGTACATCCGTGGCATCATCGCCAAGCAGCTCCGTTACTTTCTGTATGCCTTCCTCATCCAGTTTGATCATTCCGTCACGGAGTTTTGCTGCGCCCTCATCCAGCTTTGCCGCGCCCTCATTCAGCTTGCCGGCTCCTTCATCAAGCTTGCCGACTCCGTCGCAGAGCCTGCCGGCTCCGTCATTAAGCTTTCCGGCTCCGTCAAATAACTTAAATGCACCATCATTCAGCTTTCCGGCTCCATCATCAAGTTTTCCTGCTCCGTCATACAGTCTGCCTGCACCGTCATTAACTTTTGCAACGCCGTCCTTTAAGCTGCCTGCGCCTGCATCAAGTTTGTCTGCACCTTCATAGAGGCTTTTGCTTCCTTCGAAGAGTTTTCCCGCTCCGGCTGAAAGACTGCCCGCGCCTTCATTAACCTTGCCTGCGCCGCTCATTAAGCTGCCTGCGCCTGCATCAAGCTTGCCTGCGCCTTCCTTCAGATCCGCCGCTCCTTTGACCAGTGCATCATTATTCTGTACCAGAGTATCCGCACCTGTTGAAAGTGAAGCTGCCCCCTGTGACAGACTATCCAGACCTGCATCAAGCTGACTTACTCCGTCACTTAAATTCTTAAGTCCGCCTGCAAGCTGAGCAGCGCCTCCCGCCAGCTGATCGGCCCCGTTCTTAAGGGGCGCTATCTGCTCGGGTACTGCTGCCATACTGTTCTCAAGCTCTGCAGCGATCGCTGTATAGAGAGCTGCTGCTGTCCTGCAGGAAGTAATGGCCTTTATGCACTCCGTACTGTCTCCGCCTGCCGCAAGATTAAGTGTTGCATAACACTGCTCATAGCTTAAGTTTACTGCCGCCTGAAGTTCATCGCTTAATGCAGCCAGGTCATCGTTACCGCTTAAGCCTTCGCCGGAAGCCATGCTCTGAAGCTGTGCCTGCATCCAGTCCGCATAGTTTGCGGTAAGCGCTGCAGCATTTCTCATCTTAGTAACACTTGCATTGGTTGTTCCGGTAAGGCTCTGAGTCAGCGTATCGATACCTGCGCTGATCTGTCCTGCTCCGTCCGCAAGGGAAGCAGCTCCGGCCACCAGCTTATTATCTTCTATACCTGCCTTTATGGCGTCGGCTCCGCTCTTTAAGCCGGCCGCGCCGTCAGCCACCTGCTTTGCACCGCTGCTGATACTGCTTGCTCCGTTGGTATAATTAACTATGCCTTCATATAATGTACCGCTGCCTGCGCTTAAACCTGCAGTCCCTTCTTTCAGACTCCTGGTGCCGTTATACAGTTCCTCGGTACCGCTCTTCAAGCTCTTGCTGCCTTCATAGAGATCACTGCTGCCGTTCTTAAGTTCTCCGGCTCCGCTCTTTAATCTGCTGCTTCCGTCCTTCAGATCACCGGCCCCCTGATATAATTTGCCCGTACCGTCTTTGAGTTCGGCTGTGCCGTTCTTAAGATCGGTCGTGCCATTCTTCAGATCCGCAGTGCCGTTCTTAAGATCTGCTGTACCGTTCCAGAGTTCCGCAGTTCCGTTTTTCAGATCAGCGCTGCCGCTTGCAAGCTCAGCTGTTCCGTTCTTAAGTTCTGTTGTGCCATTCCAAAGCTCTGCAGTACCGTTCTTAAGCTCTGCGCTGCCGTCCACCAGGGCTTTCGATCCGCTTCCGAGTTCATCCATCTTTTCCTGTATGCCGCTCATATCCACGGAATCTGAAGCATCCACCTGATTGAAGATATCGCAGCCTGCCAGAGTCATGGTCATTCCGAGTTCGAAGTCATGTGCATCCGCTTCTATCTCCACATAATCGGGAATGTTTATTTCTTCAAGTTTCTCCTTTGCCTCCTCGTCTTTGGCCTTGGCTATGGTATTATCCCAGTCCAGACTTTCTTTCAGTCCCGGATATGCAAGTCCCAGCACTATCTCATTATTGCCCTCGCCTATCACCTTACCGTTGGTCACGCTTACATTTGAGAATGTGTCATTCGGAAGTATCATGCCGCTTACCATTATGAAAGGTACATTGACTTCATACTCGCTTCCGTCTACAGCCACTGTCTCTTTGGATCTGTTCTCATAATCAAGACGTATCTTAACATGACCGTCCTTACCTGCTATATCCTTTGCGCTCATTTTCTGTCCGTCAAGCTCGTAGGAAACTTTTACGGCTACCGGCAGTTCCTTGTCGGTGGTGCCGCGGTAGAAGATATCACTGCCGTCGGCTTCCCAGGTAATGGAACCGTCATCATTCTTTTTATAATCCCCGTAGCCGTTTACATTGGAGATATCTTTAAGATCGGTCATATCATTGACTTTCTCTTTTCCTCCGCCGTTCTTCAGCTGGTCGGATACGATCACGTTCCCATTCTCTCCGTCGGCATCCATTATCACATATACGACTTCATCTTTTCCCGAAGTGCCCGAGTGTGAACCTGCCTCCTGTCCCATAAGGTCCACCAGTTTTGCTTCCTCTCCGCGCTCTTCTATCTTCTCTTCTTCAGTCAGTTCCGCACCGTTCTTCTCTGCCATAGAGCAGGCAACCATCGATGCTGTCAGTGACAGACTTAACATCATTGCTATTACTCTTTTTGCCTTCATATCCTTTTACCTCCTTTATACTTCTGCTAAGGCCTTATGTCCGAAAACCTTATGTACCGGCTTTCTTCTCTGGCCTATTGTTGTTTTTAATATGATCCCGTCAAACAGCATTAAGAAACTGGGCAGCACGAAGATCACACACGCCATGCTTATCAGCGCCCCTCTTGCCATCAGTATGCAGAGCGCACTGATCATATCTATGTTCGAGTACATTCCCACACCAAAGGTTGCTGCAAAGAATGACATCGCACTCGTGAATATTGATTTAGCGGAGCTCTCTACCGCAGTAGCAAGAGCCTTCTTTTTCAGTTTTCCGCTCCTTCTTTCCTTCAGGTACCTGTTGGTCATCAGTATCGCATAGTCCACCGTGGCTCCAAGCTGTATGGTACCAATTACTATGCTTGCCACAAAAGGAAGCTTAGTCCCCGTATAGAAAGGAACGCTCATGTTCATGAAGATTCCGCCTTCTATTACCGCCACCAGTATCACCGGTATGGACGCCGATCTGAATACCAGCATTATTATCACAAATACTATGCCTATGGATGCTGTGTTGACAGTCGTGAAATCCTTATCCGTGGTCTTTATCAGATCTGCGGTACCGGGTGCTTCGCCTACCAGCATGGATCCGGGCGCGATCTCTTTTGCAGCAGCTGATATATCCTCACACTGTCTTCCGACTTCATCGCTGGCCACCTTATACTCGCTTCCTATCAGCATTATCTGCCAGTCTTCATTGATCAGGCTTTCCTTTGCCTTATCGGGTATCATCTCTTCCGGTATGCCTGCAGCTTTTATCGTGTTAAAGCCCAGGGCATATTTGACTCCGTCCATAGCTTCTATATCTTTTGCCAGAGTTCTTACATCCCTCTCTTCCACCTCGGCCGGAAGCATCAGCATGTGTGTCGATCCTGTATTGAATGCTTCGGAAAGTTTTTTATTAGCCACTATACTGGGCAGGGTTTCCGGCAGTGTGGAATCAAGATTGTAGTAAACGCCCACATGGTTGTTTCCGTACACTGCAGGTACCAGCAGTATCAGGTAGAGTATCAGCAGAGGCACATGGAATTTCATTACGATTCCGCCAAGCTTTGTAAACTCAGGTATCAGCGGCTTGTGGCTCGTTTTCTCAAGCAGCCTGTCGTTGACCAGTATCAGTGAAGGAAGAACTGTCACGCAGCTGATCACTCCTAAGAGCACACCCTTGCTCATTACTATTCCTATATCAAGTCCAAGTGTGAAGCTCATGAAACAGAGTGCTACGAAACCTGCCACCGTCGTAATGGAACTTCCCAGCACCGAAGTAAAGGTTTCTGATATGGCATGTTCCATCGCTTTATCATGGCTTTCGTATTTGCGCTTCTGTTCTTCATAGCTGTGCCAGAGGAAGATGGAATAATCCATGGTCACTCCCAGCTGCAGCACCGCCGCCAGAGCTTTGGTTACATAGGAAACCTGACCAAGGAAAAAGTTGGTTCCCATGTTGTAAATGATCGCTATTCCTATGCTCGCAAGGAAAAGGAAGGGTGCCAGGAAAGAATCCATGGTCAGTGCCAGGACTATCACCGAACAGAGTACCGCAAGTCCTACATATACCGGCGTCTCCGAATCCGTAAGATCCTCGGTGTCCGCAAGTATACCGGTCATTCCCGAGACGAAGCACTGCTTATCGCAGAGCTTTCTTATCTCTCTGACCGCATCTATAACGGGATCGGAACTTGATGTATTGTCAAAGAGTACAAACATCATTGTCGCATCCCCGTTATTGAAAACCTTGTAGATCTCATCCGGCAGCATTTCCATCGGTATCGAAAGGTCCATCACACTGTCATACCAAAGAACCTTTTTTACATGGTCTACTTCTGCGATCCTGTTCTTCAGGGCTGCTACATCCTTCTCTTCCATGCCCTCTACAACTACCATCGAGAATGCTCCGGTTCCGAACTCATCCACCAGGATGTTCTGCCCCTTCATCGTATCGATATCCTGGGGCAGGTAGCTGAGCAGATCGTAGTTTACGCCCGTTCTTAAATAGAGCATTATCATCGGCACAAGCAGAACAAGAGCGATCAGCAGTATCAGCTTTCTGTGTTTTACTATGCCTTTAGATAATTTATCCTGCATAAAACTCACCTCTTTTTTCATTCTTGACCAACGGTCATTTTTATGTTAGACTCAAGATAATTCAAAAATGACCAACGGTCAATAGACACTTTTTAAAAAGTGTCTGAAAGGAGAAAGAATGGAAAAGAAAGAAGAAAGCCCGAAAAATACAGTGAAAAAAGCTCTCAAACAGCATGCTCTGATGGATGCGGCTTTTGAACTTTTTACAAATCAGGGCTTCGGCAACACTTCCATCTCAGAGATCGCTGAAAAAGCCAAAGTAGCCAAGGGAACTTTTTATCTGTATTTTAAGGACAAGTACGACCTGCGGAGCCGCATCACCGCCCATAAGGCAGAACAGATACTTAAACGCGCCTGGGAAGAATCCGGCATCACGGAAGACATGAGTTTTGAAGACAAGCTCCTTAGCCTTATCTCCCGGTCAATGGACATACTGGCGGAAGACAGGCTGCTGGCAAGCTTTCTTGTCAAGAACTTCGGCTACTCCGCCTTATCAAAGAGCGGCCTTTTAGAAGAAGCCATTGCCATGAGCGGCGGAGCCTACCGCGATCCCGAGATCATGCTCTACCTGATACTGGAACTTACAGGCAGCGCCTCCTACAGCGCCATCGTAAGCAATGAGCCTGTTAATATAGAAGAATTGAAGCCTCATCTGCTCCTGGCGATCTCCGCCATACTTATACAATACAGGAAATGATGGATAATTAAAGAAAGGGAACGGACATGACTAACGAGAATACCTACGAACTAATACTTTCCACTTTCATTGAAATGCTGGAGAAGGAATCCCTTGAAAAGATCAATGTGAAGAAACTCTGCGAAGCCTGCGGCATCAACCGTAATACTTTTTATTATCACTTCGAGGATCTGATGGATGTGCTGGATCACATCTTCAGGCGCGAGATCCGCCTGATCCTGTCGGAACCTCTCACCTCCATACAGGAGGAATACAGACTTCGTGCTTCCATGCTTTTTAAATATAAAAAGATCATACTCCATATCTACAGGTCTAAGGATCCCGGCATACTTTATAAATACCTGGATACAGTAACCGTAGATCTCGTGCATAAATACGTAGCTGCCGCTTCGGGAAATAAGGCGGGCAATATCGATGATATCTGCCATATGTATGAACTGACTTTAAAAGGCCTGCTGCTTGACTGGCTCAAATCAGGCATGCCCGAACCCAATGAAAAGAGCGGGGAAAAGTTCGCTTCTTTCTTTGAAGCAAGCCTCCCCGCTCTCATTGATAACTTATAATACTTATACGCTTTCCAGACAGATCCTTATGTCCGCAGGCTTATAGCCTTTTCCCAGCAGATAGCTGAACTGTTTTCTTTTCTCCGCCGGATCCGCACTTTCAGGATCATAGCGCCGCTTTTCAAGCATCCTCATAATGCCCGGTCTCTCATCAACCTCACCGGCTTCTTCCAGACATTCTTTCACCAGCTCCCTGCCGATACCCTTAAGATAAAGATCCTGCTCTATCCGCCTTAGGCTTCTGCTCTGCTTCCTGGATTCTATATAGCGTTTTGCGTAGCTTTTGTCATTTACAAAACCCATATTGACCACATATGCTACCGCAGAGTTTATCACTTCTTCGGGATATCCGCCCTTCTTCAGCTTTTCCTTGAGCTGATAAGCCGTATAATCCCGCTTGTCCAGAAGAAAGAGCAGTCTCTGCTTTGCACGTTTAAGCAACGCTTCAGGACTCAGATCTTCACGCTTCATCCGCATCTGCCTTCTTAGAAGCCTTGGCCGGTTTCTTGGTCTTGATATCCAGCTCCGAAGGTGAACCGCCGATATTGTAATGTGTCCTTACCTTGCTGTCTATCTCGGCGCAGATATCGGGATGATCCTTTAAATACTGCTTTGCATTCTCACGCCCCTGGCCTATCTTCTCACCGTTAAACGCATACCATGCGCCGCTCTTGTTGATCACATCTATGTCAGCTGCCAGATCCAGCAGGTCGCCCTCGTAAGAGATGCCCTCACCGAACATGATGTCAAACTCTGCCTCTTTGAAAGGAGGAGCCACCTTATTCTTTACTATCTTGGCTCTGGTCCTGTTACCAACGAATTCGCCGCCGTTCTTGAGCTGCTCCACGCGGCGTATCTCCATACGCACCGAAGCGTAGTACTTAAGCGCATTACCGCCTGTGGTAACCTGGGGATTGCCGTAGAATACACCGACTTTCTCACGAAGCTGGTTGATGAACACCACCGTACAGTTGGACTTGCTGATAGCGCCTGCCAGCTTTCTTAATGCCTGAGACATCAGCCTTGCCTGCAGACCTACGTGGGAATCTCCCATCTCGCCTTCCAGCTCAGCCTTGGGTGTAAGAGCTGCAACGGAGTCGATGACTACTATATCCATAGCGCCGCTCCTTACCATTGTCTCGGCTATCTCAAGCCCCTGCTCGCCGTAATCCGGCTGGTTGATGTAGAGGTTGTCCACATCTACGCCTATGGCTGCCGCATATACGGGATCAAGCGCATGCTCGGCATCTATGAATCCTGCTATGCCGCCTCTCTTCTGTACCTCAGCTATCATATGAAGTGTAACGGTGGTCTTTCCTGATGATTCGGGGCCGTATATCTCAACTACTCTTCCCTTGGGTATTCCGCCAAGGCCGAGAGCTATGTCCAGGCTCAGCGAACCTGTGGGTATGGTCTCCACGTTGAGCTTTGATGCGGGATCTCCGAGTTTCATCACCGCGCCCTTTCCGAACTGACGCTCTACCTGTGACATTGCTGCTTCAAGTGCTTTTAATTTTTCTTCTCTTTCCATAAATGTATCATTCTCCTTTTCGGTTTATGTGTAATACTAATACCCCGAACAAATGTTCTTTTAAAACAATAAAACATTTGTTCGATTTTGTCAACATAATTTTTTTATGAAATCCATGACCAAAACAATATCACAAGATGCCTGCGTTAATACAGGCCCAGAACAACATAAACAAGCATATGATAACACAGCTTTGTTAAAGCTTCAAGTATCAATATCCTTTAAGCTTTTCCCTGATCTTCTTTTCACCCTCATCCATGGTCTTGACACCGTCACCCAGCATTGCAGGTATATCCATGCAACGGTTTCTCAGCATGTACATTGCGTTGATCTCAAGACTGGCTTTCTGGTCGGTACCCCAAAGTTCATGTGAAAGGGTCACATGTCTTTCTATTACCTTTGCGCCCAGTATGCAGGCCGCAACCGTAGGTTCCAGGTTCTGCTCATGTCCGCTGTAACCTACTATGCAGTTATATCTCTCCTTCATGGTCTGCATATAGGAGAGATTCAGGGTATTAACCGCTGCAGGATAAGTCGAATTGGTATGAAGCAGCACATAATCCCCGTTTCCGAAATCCTCAAGAATCTTAACCGCATGATCCAGCTCTTCCTGAGTCGTCATGCCGTCCGACATGAAGATCGGCTTACCGGTCTTGCAGGCGGCTTTGATCAGTTCATCTATGCCGTTTCCGGCAGAAGCTATCTTTATAAAAGGCACATCGTACTGCATCAGGAAATCAAGACTGTCCAGATCCCAGGGGGAAGCGGTCCACATGAGAGGCTTATTCCTGCAGTAGCTGTCTATCTCATCATATTCGGGCTTTTCAAATTCCACTCTCTTCTTGTAATCAAGGTAGGTCATCTCGCCCCAGGGTGTCTGTCTCATCACACCCTTCTGTGCCTCGGGAACGGCTTTATCAGGGTTCCTCTTCTGGAATTTTACACAATCCCAGCCGCAGGCAAAAGCCGCATCCATCAGCTTCTTTGCGATCTGCATATCCCCGTTGTGATTGATGCCTATCTCTGCGATGAAATAAGGCATGTCATTGTTTCCTATCTCACGATCCCCTACTTTGATTACTGCGTTAGCCATTGCTTTCTCCCTTCGTGATATCAGTCTCTTTGATTATATAGATCGGTCTCTGTTTTACTTCCATGTATATCCTGGCCAGGTACTCACCGATGATCCCGAGTATGGTCATCAGGAAACCGCCGAAGAATATTATAAAGAACAGGGTCACATTCCCTGTGTCCGCCTCATCGTTAATGAGCATCACCAGGCCGTATATAACAGCCGCGATCACATTGATGCTCCCCAGCCATACTGCAAAGCGGAGAGGATGCTTTGCAAAAGAGAACAGGCCTGCCAGTGCATACTGGAACAGCGCCGAAAGCTTCCAGCTCGACTTTCCCGCTGCCCTTTCCACATTCGGATAATCCAGCCACTTGGTCTTAAAACCTACCCACTGGAAAATACCTTTGGTAAAACGTTCGCGTTCGGAAAGCTTCAGCACCGCCTCTGCCATCTGCCTTGTCATCAGCCTGAAATCAGTGCTTCCGGGTACCAGATCCACCATGGTCATGCGGTTCACTATAGCGTAATACAGCACGGAACCTGCGCGTTTGATAAGCCCCTCGCCTTTCCTGCTCTGCCTTCTTGCCGCACAGCTGTCATAGCCTTCCTCTGTCACGGCTTTAAGCATATCCGCAATCATTGCAGGCGGATGCTGCAGATCCGCATCCATCAATGCCACATAATCCCCGCAGCTGTATTCCAGTCCTGCATAGATCGCCGCTTCTTTTCCCTGATTACAGGAAAAAGAGATATAATGCACGCGCGTATCCTTAGCGCCCAGTTCCTTTATCTTTTCAAGCGTCTTATCACTGCTGCCGTCATCTACAAACAGCAACCTCAGCCCGTAAGCTTTCAGTTCATTATTAAAGACTTCAGCCGCCGCATCATAAAAAAGCCCTATGCATGCCTCTTCATTATAACACGGAACTATCAGCTCAACCGTCCTGTTCATCACACTTCCTGATCTGCTTGATAACAAGCTTTAGCGCTGCCTCGGTAGCAGCATTCCTTACTGCCTCACGATCTCCTTCGAAATTGAACTTCTTTGTTTTCACCCGGCCTTTCACATATACTCCCATGTATACGAGTCCCACCGGTTTCTCCTCGCTGCCGCCTCCGGGGCCTGCGATACCCGATACCGATACTGCCACATCCGCCTTTGCCGCAGCTGCCGCTCCGAGAGCCATCTCCTTAACGGTCTCTTTGCTTACCGCGCCGTACTCCTTCAGGGTTTTCTTCTTAACTCCCAGCATCTCATGCTTGGCTCTGTTGCAGTACGTTACGAAACTTCTTTCAAACACTTCCGAAGAACCTGCGATGTCTGTGACTGCCGCAGCTATCATGCCTCCGGTGCAGCTCTCGGCGCAGGTCATCTTCAATCCTTCTTCTTTTAAAAGCTCAACAAGTTTTTTCGCTTCTTCTCTCACTTTACGTCCTTCATCACGTCTTTGTTTTTTACCAGATAATCGACCAGCGAAATGATCGTAAGCGCAAGCGCTATGTATACCAGTATCTGTGTCAGCAGCCAAAGCTTATCGATATCGGCTATCAGCAGTATCACCGCAAACATCTGGAAAGCTGTCTTGAACTTCCCCCACCAGCCTGCAGCTATCACTATGCCTTTTTCCGCCGCGATCAGCCTGAAGCCGCTGATTATGAATTCCCTTCCTATTATGATGATCACAATCCATGCTGCCAGCCGGTTAAGGGCCACAAAGCATATCATTGCGCTGCATACCAGCAGCTTATCCGCCAGCGGATCCATGAACTTTCCGAAAGTCGTGATCATGTTTTTTCTTCTGGCTATCTGTCCGTCCAGCATATCTGTCAGCGAAGCTATGATAAAGACTGCAAGCGCAAACCATTTACCATAGTCACCGAACACATTGCTCATCAGAAAAAATACGAAAAACGGTATCAGAAACACTCTGAGTAATGTCAGTTTATTAGCAAGATTCATTATATATCTCTCCGATCAGATCGTATTCGTCACTTCCGATGATCCTTATATCCAGCATGCTGCCGCTCATAAGATCCGGCCCGTTCTCAACAAAGACATAGCCGTCCACATCGGGCGCATCCATATAGCTTCTGCACACCAGCGCATTATCCTCGGGTATCCTTCCTTCCACCATGCAGCGTATGATCCTGCCCTTCATGTTCTTTGCAGCTTCAAAGGCAAGTCCCTGCTGCAGATCCATGATCACATCCGCGCGGCGTCTCTTTTCTTCCTCATCTATCTGACCATCCATAGCCGCCGCAGGCGTATCTTCTTCGGCCGAATAGGGAAATACTCCGAGTCTGGAAAAGCGCATCTTTTCGACGAATTCCTTAAGCGCTTCATGTTCTTCCGAAGTTTCTCCCGGGAAGCCCGCTATCAGCGTGGTCCTTAAAGCTATGTCCGGGATCCGCTTCCTTAAGCTCTCTATCTTTTCCTCGATCTCTTTCCTGTTCGTTCTCCTTCCCATCCGCTTCAGTATCTCATCTTCACTGTGCTGAATGGGCATATCAAGGTAATGACAGAACTTCTCTTCCTTCTCCATTACCTCTATCAGTTTATCATCTATCTCCTCGGGATAGCAATACAGAAGCCTTACCCAGGCTAAATCTTCTATGGCGCAGAGCTTTTCGATCAGCTCCGAAAGCTTTTTCTCACCGTATAGATCCTCGCCGTAACGGGTGGTCTCCTGGGCTACGAGTATCAGTTCCCTGACTCCTCCCTGAACAAGCTCCTCTGCTTCCTTCAGCAGCTCTTCCATCGGGACCGAACGGTAAGGGCCCCTGACTGAAGGTATCACACAATAGGTACAGCGCTTGTCGCAGCCCTCTGCTATCTTCAGATAAGCATAATGCCCTCCTGTAGAGAGCATTCTTTTCTTTCCGTATATCAGTCTGGACTTGGCGTCCTTTGCATCTGAACCCCTGCCGGTCAGCACGTTTTCTATGACTTCCGCTATCCTGTCAAAAGAACTGATGCCGACTATTGCATCCACTTCCGGAAGTTCGCTGTGGATTTCTTCCGTATAACGTTCAGCGAGACAGCCTGCAGCTATCAGCGCTTTCAGCCGTCCCTCTTTTTTATATCTGCCGTATTCTATGAGTGTATTGATGCTCTCTTCCTTGGCATCCATTATGAAGCAGCAGGTGTTGACCACTATCACATCCGCTTCTTCCGGATCAGACGTAAGCATATACCCCGCCCCGTCTAGTGTGCCGAGCATCATTTCCGAATCCACCAGGTTCTTGTCGCACCCGAGGGATACGAGCATTACTTTTTCACTCAAGCCTCGTCACCGAGTATGCGGACTGAACCGTCCCAAAGCTCTTTCACTGCTATTGAAAGCGGCTTCTTTCCTACCGCATGGATAGTAGCGGGTGAACCGCCTATCAGTTGTCTTGCTCTCTTAGCTGTAGCCATAACTATGGAATAACGGGAATTGACAACGGGAGTTTCTCCCGGTTCGGTATCCGCATTTACCACTTCCATAAGGTCTGTGTAAGAAGGATGAAGCATCATGATTTTATATCTCCTTTTTCTGTATATTGGTAAGGGTTTTACCCCTGTTCCGACATTTCTTTAAGATCTCTTCGCAGGCTGTCCGTCAGCTTCTTAAGCCTTGCCGGTGCCGAATGCGCAGACTGTATCACCGAATGGGTATATGCCACGCAGTCTTCTATCTTATCATTAACGATTATATGATCGTATTTATCCATCATCTGTGACTCTTCAGCCGCCCGGTCCATCCGCCTCTTTATCACTTCGGCCGTCTCGGTTCCGCGGTCCGTAAGTCTCTGTTTAAGTATAGCCGCGCTTGGCGGTGTCACGAAGAGGAGCAGCGCTTCCGGATACAGCTTCTTTATCTGCAATGCCCCCTGAAGCTCTATCTCAAGTATCACGTCCATCCCGGCCTTCAGCTTCTCTTCCACGTAAGCCTTGGGAGTACCGTAATAATTATCAACATACTGCGCGTGTTCGATCAGGCCGCCTTCTTCTATGGTCTTCTCGAACTCCTCACGGCTCACGAAGAAATATGCTTCCCCGTTCACTTCGCCGGGTCTCGGCTGCCTCGTTGTCATGGATACGGACAGGGCATAATTGTCATAATCTTTAAGCAGGCCTTTTACTATGGTTCCTTTTCCTGCCCCGGCAAAGCCGGATATCACAACCAGTATACCATCATGTTCCATATTGCACCTCTTAAGTCTAAGGTCACTCAGCTGTTTCCATGCGTCCCGCTATCGTTTCCGGTAAGAGCGCCGAAAGCAGTATCCTCTGTTCATCCATCACTATCACGGCCTTGGTCTTGCGCCCCTGGGTCGCGTCTACGATAAGGTTGTGTTCCTTGGCGTAGCTCACCATACGCTTTACCGGCGCTGCTTCAGGATGGACTATGGCCACCACCTTATCTTCATTTACCACATTGCCGAAGCCTATGTTTATGAGCTTTCCCATACTACTCCAGGTTCTGTACCTGCTCCCTTATCTTTTCTATCTCGGTCTTCAGATCGATGGCCACTCCGGTGATATTCAGGTCATTTGACTTGGAAAGCGTGGTATTTGCCTCTCTGTTCATCTCCTGTGCCAGGAAATCCAGCTTCCTTCCCACAGCTCCGCCGTTCTCCAGCTCGCTTATCATATGATCTATGTGGCTCTTCAGCCTCACCGTCTCTTCATCAACGCATACCCTGTCGGCAAATACCGCAGTCTCCATCAGTATGCGGTTTTCATCTATATTCGAATCGGAAAGCATCTCTTTAACTTTTGCAAAGAGCCTTTCCTGATATGCCTTTATCACCTCGGGCGCCTGTTCTTCTATCTGCGCCACCTTCTCTTTCATGCCTTCGAGTTTTGATATAAGGTCTTTCTTTAAGTTCTCGCCTTCCGTTTCACGGCTTGAAGTAAACTGCTCCAGAGCGCCGCTCACGGCCTTTTCAAGTACCGACCATAGCTCCTCGTCATCTGCCTTGGCTTCTTCGAGAGTGAAAACTTCGGGATAACGTGAGAGTGTTGAGAGCCTGATGTCATCCTCCAGGTCAAACTCCTCCTTCAGTTCCTTAAGATACTGAAGATATTCTGCTGCCGCTTCCCTGTTATATCGTATGCTGTTATCTCCGCAGGCCTTGTTCTCAAGGGTGATGAACATATCCACCTTGCCGCGCTGCAGATACTTGCCTGTCAAAGTCCTTATAGCCGATTCAAAAGCATACAGCTTCCTCGGCATCTTGATGTTCAGATCCAGATAGCGGTGATTTACCGACTTAACTTCCACTATAAATCTGCGCTTCTCGTCTTCACTGATGCTGCGGCCGAAGCCTGTCATTGAATAAACCATGATAACCCCCTGTCGATACACATACATAGCGTATTATATATCAATTACTCTTCTGCTGTCAATCTGATGACAGTGTACAGACTCCCCTTATCAGTCGCCTTACGGCGACAGCTTTTCCCCGGTGGAGAGAAGCCTTGCGTTGACTGATACAAAGATCGAGTATATACTTTAGTATAGCGCATTTCCCATAAAGGAGGTCAGTTCATATGTTAGCTTTAGCTGTCATACCGGGCATACTGCTCTTGATCATCGTATGGAAATTTGATTCAGTGGAAAAAGAACCGCCGCAGCTTCTTTTCAAGCTCTTTGCCTTCGGAGCTCTGACGGTGGTAAGCGCCATCCTCTTAAGGATCGGAGGCTTAAGAGTCTTCCGCTCCCTTTTCGATAACACTTCATCTCTGTGGTTCATGCTCCTTGACTGCTTCCTGCTGACAGCGCTGGTACAGGAAGGCGGAAAGCTTCTTGTTCTTAAACTTATCACCTGGAAAAACAAGGAATTCAACTATACCTTTGATGCCGTTGTCTACAGTGTCTGCGTATCCCTGGGTTTTGCCATTCTGCTAAACATTCTCTACTGTATTAAATTCGGCATGAACGGAACTCTTATAAGAGCCCTTTTCTCAGTACCGGGCCACGCGATGAACGCAGTATTCATGGGATATTTCTACGGCCTGGCCCGCTATGCTAAAGGGGCCGGAGATGAAAAAGCCGAGCGCACCCATATGCTGGAAGCCCTCATCGTCCCGCTGGTGATGCACGGCTTCTTCGATCTGTGCACGAGCGCCGACAGGCCGGTATTCTATATACTCTTCGTAATATACGAGATCATCATCATTGCCTCTGCGGTAAAACAGTTCCTGAAACTGTCAAAGAATGACACAGTGATACCCGGAATGGAATATACCCTTTCCGATGCCTGGGACAACGAGGAGGTTGCAAAATGAAAGTAAAATGTGATTTCTGCGGTTCCCTTATAGATGAAGGCCTGGCTTCCTGCCCCAACTGCGGCGGATCCATGCCTACTGCTAACCGGGTGGCTCCGGAGCAGCCCCGCACCATTGAAGAGCTTAAGCAGTGGTATACTGCTCACAATCTTCCTCCCGAGAATGTCACCAGATTCTTTATAGGGAAGGATATCAAAGAACCCAGGGCCTTCGGCATCTACCAAAATGACCACGGTGATTTTGTAGTATATAAAAACAAGGCAAACGGTGAACGTGCAATACGTTATCAGGGTGTAGATGAAGGTTATGCGGTAAATGAGCTGTATCAGCGCCTGCGTGCCGAGATAGCAAACCAGAAGACTGCCTCCAACACAAACGTTAGCCGCACTTCCGTAAATACCGGAAAGAAGAAAAAACGCTGGACCATCTGGGATATACTCTTACTCCCTCTGCTGTTACCACTGGTGAGCCCTCTGTTTTCGTCGATCTTTCTGATAGCAATTGTCGGCCTGTTCTCGCTTTTTGATCATTCTCCTCAGAAGGGTTACTACAACTACAACGGCAACGATTACTACTACCAGGGATCAAACTGGTACTCCTATGATGCTTCAAGTGATTCCTGGGATTATCTTTATGATGATGACTTTCTTGATTCCGTCATCACCGACGATACTTATTCCGATTATGCTACCTATGATCACGAAGGCAGCCGCTTTGAAGACAGCAGCTGGTATGACAGCGGCAGCTACAGTTCTTCCTATGACTGGGATGACGACGATGATGACTGGAGCAGTTCCTCCTGGGATTCCGATTATTCCTGGGACAGTTCTTCCTCCTGGGATTACGGGGGCAGCGACTGGGATTCGGACTGGTAAGGAAGGAGCCTGTTTATGCATAAATCGTATTTTGGCCCCGCAGCTTTTATTCTGCTGATCATTTCCTGCCTGTTGCTTAATGGCTGCGGCGCGGATAAAGAGCCAGGCGCTCCCGCAAATGACGCCCCCTCGCTTACGACACAGATCGACGTTACGGCTGTACAGAGTGAAACAGAAGATTCCGGCAAGTCGGCAACTTCACAGGCTGTATCCGAAGATCCGGAAGATACCTCTTTGGCTCAGCCGGGTGATAATCCCGCGAAAGATTCAGACAATGTCGAAACAGATACAAATGATACGGAAGGAGAAGAAACCATGACAGAAAATATCAAGCGCGCAGAACTCACATATTTCGGACATGCCAGCATGAAACTTACAACTCCTGAAGGAAAGATCATCTACATCGATCCCTTCTTTGATGGCGATTATTCAGCTGCGGCGGATCTCATACTCGAAACCCATTCCCACTACGACCATTCACAACTTGACATGATAAAGAACAGGACTGATGACTGTCTGGTCATCACCGAAAAAGAAGCCCTTGCAGGCGGAAAACACAACAGCTTCGAACACTGTGATGTGAAGATTACGGCTGTAGAAGCCGGCAACAATAAGAACCACAGCATTACAAACTGTGTCGGTTTTATACTTGAATTCTCAGACGGTGTTAAGCTCTATGTTTCCGGAGACACTTCCAAGACAGATCAGATGTCGGAGCTTGCTTCCGAAAAACTTGATTACGCTTTCTTCTGCTGCGACGGTGTCTACAATATGGGAATGAGTGAAGCCATCGACTGCGCTAAGCTGGTTGCTGCCGCCCACTCCATTCCTTATCATATGATCCCCGCTGACAATACGGGCTTTGACCGCAGCGTTGCCGAAAGCTTTGACGTGCCGGGCCGCATCATCATAGCTCCCGGCGAAGTACTCGAACTAACACCCTGAGCTTCATCTCTAATACTTAGCCCGTATATTTCGACATATAAGCCTTAGTTTTATTTCGACGACACGTACAGCAACACTTTTCGCTCCCGTACGTGTCGTCTTTTTCTTCGCTTGTTACCAACGACACGTACACAGGCACTTTTTCATCTCTTACGTGTCGACCTTTCAAACCCTCGACACGTATCACGCACTTTTTCTTCCGTACACGTGTCGCTTCTCCGAAGCTCGTCTTCCATCGACACGTACACAGGCTCTTTTTCATCTCTTACGTGTCGACCTTTCAAATCATCGACACGTATCACGCACTTTTTCTTCCGTACACGTGTCGCTTCTCTGAAGCTCGTCTTCCATCGACACGTACACAGGCACTTTTCTCTCTACTGCGTGTCTACAGCTCTACCTCAACTACACGCAATTTCACGTATCATTCCCCTTTGCGTGTATAGGCTATAATTCTTCTACACGCAGATTACAACATGTCTCAATTCCGCGTGTATATCACGATGTTTCAGTTAGTCTTGGGCTGCTTCGATGATCCACTTCTGTATGCCTTCCGCACCCTCAGTACAGAGAAAGGCTCCGTCCCGAAGGGTTATCAGACGACCGCTTTCATAAGGAGTCTTCAGTGAATAACTGCCGTCATCGTTACCGGTGATGCACCAGCTCTGCGCGTCAGTGTATCCGGTATAGACCCACAGTCCGATGTTGTTGTCCTCCGCATCCCAGGCGTTGGAAAGGTCGATCAGCTTGTCAGGAAGTTCTGTCGGTGACAGGCTGAATCTGCCTTCTCCGCAATATCTTATGTTCCAGGTACATGGTTCCTCTGAAACAGTCAATGTAGGATCCGAAGTCTGCCCTCTCAGATATACATCCTTATCCGCTGCTTTGATCGTAAAATTCCCGGTATTAAAGACATTGCGTTTTATAAGCGGCCACATCTTCGGATACATGCCGACGTGCTTGACCCCACTGCCTCCCGTATAAGGCAGCTCACCCTTCAGCACCAGCTTATAGAATTCAAAGAAATCATAATCATTCTCATCTGCGTTATATTTCTGATAACCCGGAAATGACTCCGCCCCCATGTATGCATGTGTATTCGGATACTCGATGTCAAGTATGCTTCCGAGACTCTCGAGCTGATGCATCCACTCGTGCACAGCTACAGCTGTGGCATACAAAGAAGGTATCTCCGGATCCTTAAGCGGATAAGTGCCTTCCACCGGTTTCTGCAGGTCAAAAGTCGAATATCCCATTGAAGAAGACAGCCCTGCCGTTTCCAGTCCCAGCATTACATAATGGATACCGTATCCGTCCCTGCCTTCATTTCTTTCGGCATTCTCATCCCCCGCCGTCTGTACAGTCGTAAGCACCGTATCCGTTTCATTATTTACATAGAGATCAATAAAAGGCTGAACTGTCTCCTGTGCAAGAAACAGCCAGTCGTCGCCTTCGGTTTTTGTCAATGGTGTTGAATCTTCGATAAAATGCAGATCGACCGAAATATCTATATTGTGATCTGAGATACTCTCGACGGACTTTTCATAATTCAGAGCCACCGCTTCCAGGTATTCCCGGTCGAAGTCTGTCATCCTGAAAACCAGATCCTCATAATAAACCTGCGTAAATCCAAGCCATAGCACATTGTATCTTACCGGCTCAGCAAGAGGCGTGTGATCTTCTTCCTCATACTGCGCCCTTGCTTCCAATATCATCCTGTCGGTGTCTTCGGCTAAAGCTTCAAAGTATGATGCCTTCATTTCTTCCGGCTCTTCCGAAACATCTTCTTTAATGTCTGTCACAGGATCGGCAGTCTGTTCAGACTTCGACTCACCAGCAGTATCAACCGCCTGCTTATTTCCACAGGCGGCCAGTAATAAAACGGATATGAGGATCAGACCTGCCGATCCGGTGATTCTTTTATTCATGATAAACTCTCTCCCCCTCAAACAGTTTATCCGTAGTATAACTCAGATCACGCCCACTGCATAGTTTTCATTTTCTCAGGGCCGTTTTGAAACTGCCGTAAAGTATGAGTCCGACGGACAGTCCGAGCATGATATAACGAAGGGGCAAAGGTATCGCATCCTGTAAAATCAGATTTACTGCATTTATAAGGAAGCCCATCGATATCAGCAAAGATACCTGCTGCCTGTTATATTCCGGAGGTGCTTCCCCTTTCTGCTCCTGCAGTTCATATATTTTCTTCTTTGTGCGGATGATCATATTGCTGAATACGACCACTACCGCAGCTATCAGGCACGCCGCTACCCAGGCCATAGCCGATCCCCTTACTCCGCCGTACACCTCAAGCGCCAGGCACAAAAACTCCAGTATAAATACTATTTTAAACATCAGCAGTATCTTCTTGTACTGTTCGATCCGGCTGTCCACATCACTGAACAGTTCAAAAGGTCCCTCTTTTGCCTTTCTTCTGAGTATCACCCAGGGTCCCCAGGACTGGACTATCTCCACTCCCATTTCTTCCATGAATTCGGCATAGTTATTGTTCACAGCATAAAAGCCGTGTCCTATGTCTATCTGGTACTGCCATTCGCCCTTCTCGCAGGGTGAAAACTGATAGAAGCCCAGAAAGAAGTTATCCATGGCATAGCCGTTAGCAGCCATCATATTCAGCCACTTCGTTTCTTCATCCTTATCAAAATATATACGAAAACGTGTCATGTTTTTCCTCTCTTTCACTTAACTACGGCATCTATCAGCTGTGCGTTCTCCAGTAATTCTGCAAGTCTTTCCTTCTCGGCCCTGAACACGCCCAAGCCTTCTTTGGTTATCAGATACTCTTTCTTCTTACGCGATCCTTCTTCCGCGCTGTATACCTTTATCCAATGCTTCTTCTCCAGAGTCTGTATCGCTCCGTAAAGCGTTCCCGCTCCCAGCACAAGCCGTCCGCCGGTCATCTCCCCCACTTCCTGTATGATGCCGTAGCCGTGGTTCGGATGTCTGACTGCCAACAGTATATAAAACACAGCTTCGGTTAAAGGCAGATCTTTTTCATATGCTTTGTCTTTCACTGTTTTTCTCCTTACTATCCTGTGTAAGCTCTGTTCTTAAGCTCCTGATCTCCCTGTAATAGTTTACGAATATCTGCTTTTTCACAGCCGTGAATACACCGATTGCGATCAGGATCACTGCTCCCGCGCTGACTGCAAGCGGATGGCCATACTGTGTAAATGTATCCAGGAACTTTGTCACATCATCCCCGGCCGGCGCCTGCCCGCCTATATACACAAAGGGGATGATCACCCAGGCCAGCAGCGACGAAAAAGGCACGATTGCCACAAAAAGCGAAAACACTTTGTATATTAAATTCTGCGAATCCTTTTTATAAAACAGCATATATATCAGGGATACCACTACCGGCAGGAATGCTCCGTTCGCATTCATCCACATGGCCGATACCGGGGTATACTCTCCGCCATGGCTGCTCACATGAGCCCCGATGATACTGAAATCATCAATCACCGCCCCGGCAGAAAGCATCACGATCATATGCCCTGTCTCATGGACAAGGATGTATAAAAACAATATCAGCACCACAGACATTGTCATACTGAGAATATATTTTGCCCT
>JAEEGL011607792.1_pt1 | contig 72894 bp, 42 predicted proteins | sample 9134231 | NCBI WGS metagenome assembly JAEEGL01 (sample SAMN16246548, study PRJNA631951) | gut metagenome | biome: gut microbiome; feature: rumen; material: fiber-attached | host: Bos | place: Iran: Karaj | collected 2018-10 | reverse complement strand
CAGCTTCTCCCTGTCGCATTTGGTGATCTCCCGCATGGTATAGCCGGAGATCCGCTGATCGAAGCCGCAGATCCCGCGATATCCGCAGTTTCCGCAGGGATCCTTATCACCGTACCGGTACGGACGGACACCGGCCTCGCCGTTCCGGATCCGCCCGCCCAGTGTGCGGATCTGATGATCCGTATAACGGGATGCCAATTCGAATTCCTCCGTGGTCAGCCCGTGAGAACCCGAATCAGGGGAACCGTCCTTCTTGAATCCGACCGGGAGGATATCGCTCTTTCCGCTTCCTCCCTCCTCCAATTCCCGGTCCATCATCGTCAGGATCCGGCGGTCGCTGTTGGCCACCCCCTTCATGGCCAGGGCTTTGATCCGGTCGTTTTCATTTTCAATAACGCTTGCTATTTTTTCCTGCTTCAGGACAGGATCGTCGATATGATAATAGAAGACTCCGGCCGGGACGATCAGCCGCTCCGGGTCCCTGTTCCGTTCGGCCTCGAGGATCGCCCGCAGATATACCATGAGCTGGAGGTCGACGCCGTGCACATACCGATTGGGATCCCAGTCCTGATGCCCGGATTTGTAATCGATGACACGCAGATACCGGGCCGGCTGGCCGTCAAAAACATCGTCATAAGCATCCAGCCGGTCGATCCTCCCCCTGAGGAGCATCCGCCCGTCTCCTTCGGTAAACTCCAGTTCCGAGGCAAACGGCCGGAATACACCTTTGGAGAACTGATAACGGATCATATGCACCGTGCGCACCAGTGTGCGGGTCAGACGCCGGAGCATGAATTGATAACGCATGTTACTTAATAAAAGTCCGTTCCGGTAGCCGGCCGCCTGATCCCGCAGGACCGACTGCGCCAGCTGCGCGGCTTCCCCGTCCGACAGATCCGTGAGGTCCCGGCCCTGCCTGCGCAGCATCGCATCCATCGCCGAGAGCGCCCCGTGATAAAGCACACCCAGATCCGCATGATCCACCTCAAACAATTCCGTCTCCGCAAGGCGCAGACCGTACCGCGCGAAATGTGCGAACGGACAGCCCGCAAAGGTCTCCAGACGGCTGACACTGCTCTCCGTGACCCCGCCGTAGAGCCTGACCGCAGCTTCCGGACTGACAGACTGCGGGACATAGCGGTAAAACGCCGCATCCGTAAGCCGCCGCATCCGCGCGGCATAGTCCGCGCCGCCGCCCGCGATCGCCGCAACGAACGCCAGAAACTCCGTCCGTCCCTGCTCCTCCATCCTGCCGTCCGCATAGAACCGGAAGAGCTCCGCGGCAAGATGCGCGGCATTTTCCCTGCTGCCGATGCGGCCGGACAGCGTCCGGTCAGCGGCATGCTCCGTCCGCACCCCGGGGAACAGTTCCCGGATCCTGCGGATCAGCTCCGCCGGGCGTTCCTGATCCCCCTCCTGCGACGCCAGAGACCAGGACAGGATGAGACTCTCCGAAGGGAGCGTCAGGTTCATGTACAGATACTGCCGTTCATAGGACAGCCGCTGCACGGGATCGGGAGCCAGTTCCACGCCGGTCCCGGCCTGGGACAGGAACCGCCGGTCCATCTCATTCAGGATCCCGCCGCCGCCCGCATTTCCGGGCAGTTTGGAATCGTTGGCCCCAAGCAGGAAGAGCACACGCTTCCCGCCGAGCCTGGTCCGCTCAAGATCCCCGACCATCACGCGGTCGATCCCGGCAGGTAACATACCAATTGTTATTTTATTAATCCCGACCTGCAGGAGTTCCCCGTACTCGCGGATGGTGATGCGCCCGTCGCCGAAGAGCGCTTTCATCTGCTCCACGAGCTCGACGAGCTTCCCGTAGATCTGCGTCAGTTCCCTGCAGCCACTTTCATCTCCCTGCGCACGGCACTCCGCCGCCATCTGCGCGAGTCTGTCCTGCGCACGCAGATCCTCCAGCATACCGAGCAACGCATCGGAAAATGCGTTCACCTCGCATTTCGTCCCGCGCGGAAACCGTTCCAGATGGGACAGGAACCTGCGCCGCAGACCGTTCATCCGGTCCAGATATGCCGTTTTCTCATCCCCGGCGCGCAGACTCCCCGGCAGACGCGTGAACTCCTCCTCATAGCGCCTGCGGCCGCGGATCCCGAGCGCTTCCGCATACAGCTGCAGCCGGTCGGTCTCCTGTGCGGTGAGTCCGGTGAGCCCCGAACGCAGAAAACGGAACACCGCGGCGGAGGAATAGTTCTCCGTCAGGATCTGTATGACCCCGGATACACATTCCGTCAGAGGGTTCAGGCGGACTCCCGCCGTCTCGTCGATATAAACCGGGATCCCGAAGCGTCCGGCGATCCGATCCATGAGGGGCCCGTAAACGGAGAGGTCCGTGGAGAGCACCGCGACATCCTCGAACCGGTGCGCATCGGAGTCCGCGATATAGGACAGGATCCGCAGACAGCATTCCGTACACTCCCCTGCGGGATCCGGTGCCTCGACGAGGCGGACGGCATCCCCCGTCTCTCCCTCGTAATTCGCCTCCTCCTCCCGGAAGATCCGTTCCTCGAAAAATGCGAGCGGCGGATTGTCCCGCAGGCGTGCGACAGGACGTTCCCGCAAAAAGAGATCCCCCGCCGTGCGTCTCCTCTGCGCGCGGAAAGCCTCCAGAGCCGCCCGGTCCGCGCCGGCATCCGGGGATTCCGCCAGGAAAGCCGCCCGCTCCAGGTCGGCGACCGTTTTGGCCGTCAGGGAGAAGATGCTCTCCCGGCCTGTATCAAACGGATCCGTTTCCGGCTCGGCAAGAAGCGATACCGTCACCCGGGAGGCAGTACGGAGGATTGAAGATAACACGTGATATTGAATAGGGGTAAAGCCGGTAAATCCGTCAAATACGACCACGGCCCCCTTCATCCGCGCCGAGCGGCCGATCGCCTGTGCCAGCAGATCCATCGTCTGCTCCGTAGTGGCATACCGTCCCGCCATCTCTTCCAGAAAGGCGCGGTAGACCCGCTGCAGATCCTTCAGACGCGCCGCCAGCTGACCCTTCAGCCCGCAGGCGCCGATGAGGAGATCCAGATCCTCCGGGCTCACCCGGTACTGCATGAATTCCGACAGGACGGACTTGACCTGGTCGATGTAGCCCGGGAGTGCGAGTTTGCCGCCCAGTACACCGAGTTCGCCGCGGATCTTCTCCGCCACGTGGCGCAGCACCAGCGTCTTGCCCATATCGTCCAGGACCGGGACTCCGGGGTCTCCCACTTCATCAAAGATCTTATGGCGCAGTCTGGAAAAGCTTAAGACGTCGATATTGCTGATGGCATGACGCGGATGCAGGCGCAACACATCGCGCTGCGCCTGCATGGTAAACTGATCGGGTACGATGATCCAATATTCGGTTCCGGGAAACCGGGCACTTTCCTCAATGACTTCCCGGTACAGCAGGGTGCTCTTGCCGGCACCGGAGGGGCCGAAGCAGAATCTGAGCATCCCGCCTTAATGATGGAACAGTCTGAGGCCGGTAAAGCACAGGACCATGTTGTGCGCATCCGCGGATGCGATCACATGGTCGTCACGGACGGAACCGCCGGGCTCCGCCACATAAGCCACACCGGAGCGGGCCGCCCGCTCGATGTTGTCGCCGAAGGGGAAGAACGCGTCGCTCCCCAGCGCCACACCGGAATTCTTATCCAGCCAGGCGCGCTTCTGCTCATAAGTGAACGGATCCGGACGCACCGTGAAGAGATCCTGCCACTTGCCGTCGGCGAGCACGTCATTCGCGTCCTCACCCAGATACAGATCGATCGTATTGTCCCTGTCGGGGCGGCGGATATCCGTCCGGAAAGGCAGCTCCAGCACCTGCGGTGCCTGCCGCAGGAACCACTTGTCCGCCTTGTCGCCCGCAAGCCTCGTGCAATGGATGCGTGACTGCTGCCCGGCGCCGATGCCGATCGCCTGGCCGCCCTTGGCATAGCAGACGGAATTGGACTGGGTGTACTTAAGCGTGATCAGGGACAGGAGGAGATCCTTCTTCGCCGCCTCCGTGAGTTCCTTGTTCTTCGTGACGATATTGTTCAGGAGCTCCTCATTGATGGGCAGATCGTTGCGTCCCTGGGAGAAGGTGATGCCGAAGACCGTCTTGGTCTCCTCCTTCGCCGGCACATAGGAGGGATCGATCCTGATCACCGCATAGGCGCCCTTCTTCTTCTCCTTGAGGATCTCCAGCGCCGCGGGCGCGAAATCCGGGGCAATGATGCCGTCGGAAACCTCGCGCTTCAGCAGTCTCGCCGTATCCTCGTCACAGGTATCGGAGAGCGCAACGAAATCACCGAAGGAGGACATCCGGTCCGCTCCGCGGGCCCTGGCATAAGCGGAAGCCATCGGACTTAAGTCGCCGAGATCATCCACCTGATAGATCTTGCGCTCGATCTCGTCAAGCGGGAGGCCGAGAGCGGCGCCGGCAGGGCTCACGTGCTTAAAGGAGGCCGCCGCGGGCAGACCCGTCGCCTGCTTTAACTCGCTCACGAGCTGCCAGGCGTTGAACGCATCCAGCAGATTGATATAGCCGGGACGGCCGCAGAGGACCTCGATCGGGAGATCGCTGCCGTCCGCCATATAGATGGCAGAGGGCTTCTGGTTCGGGTTGCAGCCATACTTCAGGGCCAGTTCTTTCATCACTTCCTCCTCTTTTCGATAACGATTGTTATAATATCACTTGTTACTATATCGTATGTTATTTATTCTTATTGACGATCTGCGAGGTGACCTCTCCGGTGGTGAGGTCGATGAAGCGGGTAAACAGGGAGACCTTATTGTCCTCATTCAGCGCCTCCCAGATTCCCTGCGTGAATTCCTCCTGGGAATCCACGATGCCGACGACCTTGGGCTCGCCCGTGAAGCTCGGCAGCGGGTTGCCGTCCCCGGCATAGGTGTGGATCAGATGGCCCTCGCCCGCCACGGGATTGGCATAGGCATAGGTGAAACGCTGGCAGGAAGAGGGATCCCCTCCCCTGGATTTGATGATGGAGATCTGATAATCGAAATGATCCGCGGTCACATGGACGAGACCGGAGATCCTGGGGGTGAAATTGGGGGCATCGGGCTCAAATTCCCTGGTGGAAAGTGCTTCCGTCCAGGTCATCTGGGCATCCAGCCCTGCCACGATGGTATCCGTCTGGTCGCCGTTGGTCACCACGGTATAATTCCCGATGGTCCGCACGGGCGCGTAGATGATGAGACTGGGATCCGTGAGCTTCGCCGGATCAAAGGCCTCGGTCCTGATCCCGGTGCCGTCCGTCACAAAGATGCGGTTCCTGCTGTTCTCGCTGCGTCCCATGATGAAGTACGCGATCGCCGCATGCCGGCCGTCCGCGGTATACCCCAGGACGATCCCCCGCCCGGGATAGGCATTGCCCTTCAGTTCACTGAACAGATCCATCATACGATCCCTCCCATATTGTTATTGTTGTTCCGGCCGGGATCCGGGTTCCCTCCCGGGCCTTCCTCCGGATACTGCGTGACCACGATATCCTCCTGCTCCGCCCCGTCATCGGGGAAATCCTGCTGCAGTCCGGCGGGATCCGTTGTCCCCCCGGGTGCACGGACACCGTCATCAGCCGCTCCCGCGTCACCGGACGGTCCCGGAGCCGGTGAAACACCTGCGTCACCGGCATCCCCGAGCGCATCGGCGTTCTCAAACACAGCGGTCAGCTCCGTGATATAACTGTCGCCGTCGATCTCCGTGAGGCCTTCCGTTCCCACGCGGTAATAATGTCCCTCGTCCGCGAGCGTATTGGATTCCGTCACGCGCTGCTTCTGCGTGAGCGCGAGGATCTCTCCGGTCGACGGGACATAAGCGAGCTCGTTGAACGCGGCTTCCTTGGGCGTCTGCCTCTCCCAGTCGATGATCAGCATGATCATCCTGCCCTTCTCGTTAAACTCGCCGTACATCGTCGTGTTCATATCCGCCGGCTGGATCGGCGTGAAATCATAGGTCCGCTCGCCGTTGGCATCGGGAGCGCCGGCGAATTCGGCGATCCTGGTCAGGAAGAGCTCATGTCGCACGACCTCCGCCGCTTTCTCGAAATCGACCGCCGCCATGGCATCGTTGAGTTCCTTGATAAAGGAATCCGGCAGGAAGACCTCCTGATACTCCACGGTATACTCCCCGCGGAGCGCCGTGAGCCGCTCATCCTCGCCGATATCCCGGATCCCCTCGTCGATGACCTCCAGCGCCGTATCCGGATCTCCCTCCCGGATATACAGCTTCGCGATCAGCTCGTAGACGGCACCGCGGTCCACATTGTCGATGGTCAGGAGCCTGCGGTACAGAGCCAGCGCCTCCTTGACGGGCTTACGGGAGGCGTGATCCAGCATTCCGTCGATCACGAGCGCCCGGATCAGCGACGCCTCATTGGCGTCTCCCGTGGCTTTCTCCACAGTCACGGCGACGGAGAAGGCTCCGTCGTAATCCTCCTCCTCCATACGCGCCACCGCGCGCAGCTCCAGGAGCCTGAGCAGCGGCTCCTTGTAGGATTCCAGAGCGGGACCGGCGCTCCCGTAGAGGCTGATCGCCGTATCCGTGTCCTCCGACGCGATCGCCGCCTCCATCAGGCCGCGGTACGCCTCGGTATTTCCCTCATCCATGGAGAGCACCCGGCGGAATTCCGACACGGCCTTGGGATAATCCGCGGCCGCGAGATACCGGTTGCCGTACTTGAGATTGTGTGCCAGACGGCTGGCGGGATTGTACATATACCAGGTCATGAAGAAAAAGACACTCACCAGAAAAGTGCACAGCGCCGTCCACAGGACGAGCGCGAGCTTCTCCAGCGGTGTTCTCTTGATCCTGTGACGCAGGATCTGCTTCTTCTTATGTCGGTATTTCCTCTTCGCCATACTAAGTCATCCGTACAGAAACGGGGATTCCAACTCACACTATATTATAGGGAAAAATGTCCGGACGTGCAACGGATAATTGATAAAATATCGTATGTTTTTAATCAAAATATCGAAAAGTTGATAAAAAACGAACGTTATTTTATAGGTTCGACCATCTCGTGATAGACCTTGCGGAAAAAGATCACCGACAACAGGAGGGATGCGATCTCCGCGATGGGGAACGCCCACCACACATTGGACAGGATCCCCGTGGCCGCCAGCAGGTACGCTGCCGGGATGAGCGCCACCAGCTGCCGCCCGATCGAGACGATAAGCGAGAAGACGCTCCTGGAAAACGCCTGGAAGACAGATCCCAGCACGATGCAGATGCCTGCCACCGGGAAGCTCAGCGCGATGATCCTGAGCGCCGGGATCCCGATCGCGCGCATGTCATCGGAAGCGGCAAACAGGGACAGCAGCGCCTCCGGGAACAGTTCAAAGACGACCGCGCCGCCGATCATGATCCCCAATGCCAGCTCCAGCGAGAAGACGAGCGTCTGCCGGATCCGCTCCCTGCTCTTCGCGCCGAAATTATAGGCCAGCACGGGGATCACCCCGTTATTGAGGCCGAAGACCGGCATGAACACAAAGCTCTGGAGCTTGAAATAGACGCCGAAGACCGCGGTCGCCGTGGACGAAAAGGCGATAAGGATCCGGTTCATCGCATAGGTCATCACGGAACCGATGGACATCATCAGGATCGACGGTATGCCCACCGCGTAGATCTCCGCCGCGGCCTGCCTGTCGGGATGCAGGATCTTCGCGACGGACAGCCGGATATCGTCATTTTTGTTCACATTGAGCCACACGCCCAGGCAGGATGCCGCGATCTGCCCGAAGATGGTGGCGTATGCCGCCCCCGCCACGCCCAGCGCGGGGAAAGGTCCCAGCCCGAAGATCAGCGCGGGATCCATCACCAGATTGATGAGCACCCCCGTCACCTGGCTGAGCATGCTGTAAAAGGTGCGGCCGGTGGACTGCAGCAGCCGCTCCATCGTGATCTGGAAGAACACACCGATCGACAGGATGCACACGATGCGCAGATACGTCTCGCCGTAACCGATGATGAGCGGATCCGACGACTGGGTCCGGATAAAAGGTCCCGCCAGGAAGAGACCGATGAACAGAAAGATCAGATAATGGATGAGATTAAGGATGATGCCGGTGCAGGCGGCCTGATCCGCGCGCTCGTAATTCTTCTCCCCGAGCGACCTCGAGAGGAGCGCGTTGATGCCGACACCGGTGCCGCCGGTCACGGCGATCATGAAATTCTGCATGGGAAACGCCAGCGTCACCGCCGTGAGCGCCGCCTCATCGATGCGTGAGACAAAGATCGAATCCACGATGTTGTACAGGGCCTGCACCAGCATGGAAAACATCATGGGCGTAGACATGGTGAGGATCAGCCGCCGTACCGGCATGACTCCCATCTTGTTTTCGGTTCTCATTTTGTTGCTCATCGCTTCTCCGTATCATCCGCTCCCCGCGGAGCAGATTATCATAACGGTCGTTATTGTATCACTCCTGCTGCCCGGCCGGTGCCGCCTCCACCGGATAATTAAATAACAGCAGTTTTCTATCCCCTGCCGGATCCAGCATCAGCTGCGCATCCGACAGGCGCCCCTCATCCATATCCAGCAGATTAAAGGATTCGTCATGATCCAGATACAGTCCCGTGAAACGCTCCACCTGGACCAGCTCCGTCAGCCCGATCGCGCTCTCCTGCCAGTCCTGTGTGCGGTACCCGCACAGATCCTGTACTTCCTCCAGACCCGGGGAGAAGAGGAACAATGCCGGCGCACCCGCTGCCGCCGCTTCCCGCAGCTGATTCCCGGGGACAACGGCGTCCAGGAGATTCCGCACCGCGGGGTCGCCGATCGCGGCCGCCTCCGGCCTGAGATACAGGATCGCCGCCGGCGCGTCGGGATCCGCCGCAAGGGCGCTCAGGGCATCCGTCAGCCGCTCCGGTCCGTACTGCAGGCCGGTGAGCGTTTCCCGGTACTCTTCCGCCCGCCGCTGCCACAGAGAGTAGTCCGCATCCCCGCGCCGGTCCGGCAGATCAAACTGCTCCGCAAGAAACCGCCCGACCGCCTCCGTGGTCCGGTGCATGCCGATCAGATTGAGGTGACCGTCGTCAAAGAGTTCCCCCTGCAGGCTGTCCGTGCCGGCCGCCGTGAGATCCAGATACGGAACTCCCTCGGCCTGTGCGAGCACGGAGAGCCGCGCCGCCGTCCGCCTGTCGGCCGGCGTGGTGTTAAAGGGCAGCATGGTGAACGCCGTATCGATCCCCCGCTCCCTGCAGAGCGCGAGGATCATCTGCAGATAGGTCTCGCCGTAGAGCGGCTCCGTCGCCGGCTCCTCCTCCCCTTCATGCGGTTCGATATGCCAGTCGACCCCGGTGCGGATCTCGCCGCCCAGGAGCTTGTTGGCCTGTGCGGAAAACGCCCCGGGCACGGGATCGTCCGCCGTCAGACCGCTCCACCGGTCATGATAGATCAGAAAAGGAAACAGGAATTCCTCCCGCTTCTTTCGGTCGGAGATCAGCGCGTGCACGGTATACACCTTGACCCGGCTCAGGGGGAAGGCATCGAGATTCAGATGGAGCTGCCCCACGGCGTTCTCACGCTCGGCATCGGTATTCTCCGGGGTCATGAGATCCAGATACGTGTATTCCCGCTCCGCCATGTAGCCGTCCACGACGACGAGCGCCGGAGAGGCCTCCCGCAGGGCGAGGAGCAGCTCGTAATAGCTCGCGGGGACCGTACTGCCGTGCCCGCCGAGATTATAGGAAGCGATCCCGCAGCTGTCAAAAAGCTCCGCCGGGTTGATGCCGTTGATCACATGGGAGGAGCCCAGGAACAGGACATCCGCCCGCGGCAGGGCCGCATGCAGATCGCTGTATTTCCGCAGGCCCTCCTTGCGCATCAGGATCCGGGAGGCGATGAGCAGACAGGCCCCCAGAAGCGCAAAAAAGAGCGCGCACCGAATTATCACTTTCATGCGTCGCATGTTTCCATGATAATCTCGGAGCCACCGGGTGTCAAATCATTGACGAACGCGTGTCCGCGGTGTATTCTTTTTGGGTTGCATCAGATGAGATCAAAAGAGGAAGAAACCATGAAACAGACCAGAAATGACGTCCGCAATGTCGCCATCATCGCCCACGTCGACCACGGCAAGACGACGCTGGTGGACGGGCTGCTCAGACAGAGCGGCATCTTCCGGGAGAATCAGGAGGTCGTGGAGCGTGTCATGGACTCCAACGCGATCGAAAGAGAGCGCGGCATCACGATCCTCTCCAAGAACACCTCGATCACCTACAAGGACATCAAGATCAACATCATCGACACTCCCGGCCACGCCGACTTCGGCGGCGAGGTGGAGCGCGTCCTCAAGATGGTCAACGGCGTCATCCTTGTGGTGGACGCTTTTGAGGGCCCCATGCCGCAGACGAAGTTCGTCCTGATGAAGGCCATGGAGCTCAGGCTCCCCGTGATCGTATGCATCAATAAGGTGGACCGCCCCGAGGCGCGGCCGAAGGAGGTCATCGACGAGGTCCTCGAACTCCTCATGGATCTGGGCGCGGATGACAAGCAGATCGACTGCCCGTTCGTCTTCGCTTCGGCCAAGGCCGGCACCTCCTCCATGGATCCCGAGGAGGCGGGCACCGACTTAAAGCCCCTGCTCGACACCATCATCAATTACATCCCCGCGCCCGTCGGCGATCCCGAGGCCGGCACGCAGATGCTGATCTCCACCATCGATTATAATGAATATGTGGGCCGCATCGGCGTGGGCAAGATCGACAACGGTTCCCTCTCCGTCGGTCAGGAGGTCGTCATCGTGAACCACCACGACGCCTCGAAATCCGTAAAGACCAAAGTCAGCAAGCTCTATGAATTCGATGGCTTAAGCCGTGTGGAGGTCCGTGAAGCGGGCATCGGCTCCATCGTCGCGATCTCCGGCATCGACGAGATCCGCATCGGCGACACGCTCTGCTCGCCGGACGCGCCGAAGGCGATCCCCTTCCAGAAGATCTCGGAGCCCACGATCTCCATGAATTTCATCGTCAACGACTCGCCGCTCGCGGGTCAGGAAGGTAAATATGTCACCAGCAGGCATCTCAGGGACCGCCTGTACCGGGAGCTCAACACCGATGTGTCCCTCCGGGTGGAGGACACCGAGACCACCGAGACCTTTAAGGTCTCCGGCCGCGGCGAGCTGCATCTCTCCGTCCTCATCGAGAATATGCGCCGGGAAGGCTATGAATTCGCCGTCAGCAAGGCCGAGGTGATCTATAAGACGGATGAGAACGGCAAGCGCCTCGAGCCCATGGAGACCTGTGTCATCGACGTGCCCGAGGAATTCTCCGGCAATGTCATCCAGAAGCTCGGACAGCGCAAGGGCGAGCTCGTCTCCATGGGGGAATCCGGCGGCGGCAACACCAGACTGACCTTTAAGATCCCCTCCCGCGGGCTCATCGGCTACCGGGGCGATTTCATGACCGACACCAAGGGCAACGGCATCATGAACACGATCTTCGACGGCTACGAGCCCTACAAGGGGGATATAAGCTACCGCGGACAGGGCTCCCTCATCGCCTTCGAGAGCGGGGAGGCCGTGACCTACGGGCTCTTCAACGCCCAGGAGCGCGGCGCGCTCTTTATCGGACCCGGGACAAAGGTGTACTCCGGCATGATCATCGGGGAGAGCTCCCGCGGCGAGGACATCGAGGTGAATGTGTGCAAGACCAAGCATCTGACCAACACCCGGACCTCCTCCTCGGACGAGGCGCTGCGGCTCGTCCCGCCCCGGCAGATGAGTCTGGAACAGTGTATTGAGTTCATTGACACGGATGAGCTGCTGGAGGTGACACCGACCTCGCTCCGGATCCGCAAGCGGATCCTGGATCCGACGCTCCGCAAGCGCGCCGGGATCGCGGCGAAGCAGCGGGCGGAGGCTGCCGCGAACTGAGGCTCCGTAAAGCGCACCTGAAAGAAAAAAGCCCTGCCGCGTCCTGCGGCAGGGCTTTTCAGATCCGTCAGTTCTTATTCTTCCTTCTTCTTCGGTCTCTTTTCCCAGTGACCTCCCCCCTGACTGATAACATTGCCGGAATCCGGCACCCAGACCCATTCATACTCCTCCCAGGCCAGCCAGTCGTTGTGTCTCTGCTCCTCTTCGGCTTCCCTGGCTTTCTGCTCGGCGATGGCGCGCTCCAGTTCCTGCGTGAAGCGGTTCCAGGCGCTGCCTGCCGAGCCGGACTGCTGCTGTTCGCGGGAACCCACACGGTTCTCGAACTGCCCCTTCTGTACGAAATGATTCCAGAGTTTTTCGGCATCGCTGCCATAGGCCGCGGCAACATCCGGATACCTGGAGGCATAATAGTCCGGATCGAACTTGCCGACCAGTTCCTGCGCCTGCTGCACCAGGAGCTGCTGCTGTACGGCATTCGCGTTGAGCTGTCCGATCCCGATGCTGCCCGCGACCCGTCCGGCCGTTCCGTTCTGCGCGATCTCGAGCAGGGCAAAGCTCCCGACATCATCGGCTGAGGCCTTGCCGATCACGATATCACAGGCATCGCCCTCCCATTTCTCATCATAGACATAGAAATCCGCGATATCGCCGGCATGCAGGACGATGTTCTTGGTGAGTCCGGTGCGCTTGTCCGTCACGCTGCAGGCGAGCGTCCCCTCGAGGAGCACGATCCGGGAATGGGCCACCTCGTGGCCGACGGGGGTGAGCACCTGCACGACGCCCATCGTCCCGCGGATCCCCATCACCATCGTGGAGGTGCGGATATGGAAATTCTCGTCCGCGTCCATCTTCTTCGAGATGTCGAAATAGAGGTTGCCCTTGTTCAGCGTGACATCGAGGTTTTTACCGTTCTTCGTGATGAGCGCGCTGCTCTGCTCATCCAGCTTCACGGCCTTGGTATCATCGAGGGAGAGCCATGCGTAGCTCCGGGCCGCCGTCTCCAGGCTGCTGCCCGAGAACAGGCGCATGCCGCCGGCCGCGGTCAGATCCGCGCCGGACTTGTCCTTTGCCGTGACGGTGCCCTCGGTCTTTGTCAAACGGATCGTGGCGGCCGTGGGTTCCTCCGCGGCCACGGTATCTATGCAGACCGACAGAAACATCGTGCAGGCCAGGAACAGGCCCAGCAGTCTCTTGCATGTGTTTCTCATCATAGCATTCCTCCTGATTACTTCTCCTGCGCCCGTTCATTACGGAATAGGAGATGCGGTGATCGATACACTATTGCCCGGCATTGTGAACGTAACCTGGGTGGGTGAAGAACCCGATGTCGTGAGTTGCACCGTTTTTCCGTTATAGGTGACATATACCCAGTAAGAGCCTGTCGAATCAATCGACACCGTGACCGTGTCTCCCTTCTTGGCCTTTGCAGGAGACACCGACATGGTACTTCCATCGGATGCCGTCTGTGCGCAATTGATCGTAAACTCCGCGGCGCTGCTATCCGACGCTCCAGATTCCTCCACAGATCCGTCGGCGCGTTTTCTGGCTTCCTCCTCCGCGATGAGTCTTATCTGCTCCACGTAGAAATCCTCCCATTCGGCCTCCTTTTTATATTTCTCCTGATCACGCCCCATGGCGATGCCGGTATTGGGGTCTCTGCCCTCCTTCTTGCCGAATTCGTCCCAGTGCTTTTTCAAGGCCGCGGGATCCGTGCCCAGTTCGTCCACGACATCCGGATTATGCACCCCGTAATAGTGATAATCCAGGAACCACGGATCGATCGGCGCCTGTTCCTGCTCGAGCTGCTGCTCCGCCTCTCCCGGCTGCACGCCGCGCAGATCCAGATTTTCCTGCGTCGCATCGTAGATCCTGCGGGAAAGCACATCCTCTCCGCCGTGCGCCTGGAAGCGGGTCTTCCCGGCATCGGCGATATTGCCGCCGGCGACCTCCGCCAGCACGAAGCCCGTGATATCCCTGCGCTCGAGACGGCGGATCGTGATGGTTTCCGTCGTGCCCGCCGGCAGTTCCACCAGTGCGTCCGTATCCGCGATCTCTCCGGCCCGGATCTGACCGGAGCGTTTCTCTCCTGTCTCTGGATTGGTCACGGTGGCCACGACCTCGCCCTCCAGGATATAGAGGACCGCCTTGTTGAAATCGGTGGCCTCGACCACACCGATCGTGCCCCGGATCCCCATCGCCATCGTAGAGGTCCTGATCGTGAAACTCTCATCCGCGGAGAGCTTCTCCGTCACATCAAAGAAGATCCGTCCGGCATTGAGCGTGATCTCCAGCGCGCCGCCGTTCTTCTCGATGACCGCTTCGCTGTAGGCATCGAGCTTTGCCGCCTTGGTATCATCGAGCATGAGCCATGCATAGGATGATTCCGCGGTAGAGACGCAGCTGCCGGAAAACAGGCGCATCCCTTCGGTCTGTGTAAGCACTTTCCCGTCCTGTTTGACCTCGGTGCGTCCCTCGGTGCGGACCAGACGGATCGTGGAGGCCTCCGCCTCCGCTGCATGCGCCGTTATGCAATTCCCGCAGACCGCCGTTTGCAGCAGGATAAAGGTCAGAAATAATGAGACGCCCCTCATCACGATGCTGTTTCTGTCAGACCTCCTGATAAGCATATCCTCATCCTCTCTCCGGTCACGCCGGCACATAATCCATTTAAATGTACCATCATCCGGTTGATGTTGCAAGGAGAATCCGACAAACCGGCGCAAGAGTATCCTTTTAGTATACTTTTGGTATATAGCGGAAAGAACGGATTCATGATATATTATAATTTGATGTAATTCGTGCAATCGCCGGAGACATACGACAGCGGATCCGGCTCGATCCTGAACAGGCGGGAGGAACATATGAGAGCAAAACGGACACTGGCAATGCTGCTGGCATGGGGACTGATCCTGACGGAGGCCTTCTCCGCAACCGGCGGCACGGTACGGGCGGCGGCGCCGGAGCCGGAGATGACCGCGGCAGCGGATCCCGGCGTGATCCCGGAACCTGCGCCGGCAGAGGAGCCGGAAAGCCTCGAAGTTCCGGCCGACACCGATCCGAACGGGGAAGAGTCTCCTGTTCCCGGTGAAGAAGAGGACATCTCCGGAGAAGATTCCGATCCTGTTGTTGAGGAGACGCCAGGGGTGTACACCGACCCGGATGCGGATGTGCCCGAAGAAACGGCTCTCCCGGATGAGATCACAACGGAAGAAGTGCAGGATGCCGGCCTCCTTACGGATACCCCTGAGCGCACAGGCATCGGTAATTCACTGGAGTTGTTATGTCAGGAAAAATGGGACTCGGATATTCATGATTATATACAGGTAATTGAGTTCTGTCCCGCCATCGTGGGCTATACCGCCGCACAGCGCCCCGCTGCAAAAGAGGTCACGGTTAAGAACACGGGGACGGAACAGCTGACGCTGGAATCCCCTGCCGTGACAAATGCCGCGCTGTCGGATCAGTGGGAGATCTCCGGGCTGAAAAAGTCACAATTGGCTCCCGATGAGGAGACCACCTTTACCGTGCGCCCCAAGACCGGCATCATCGCACGCTGGGACGGAAATGAGTGGCAAAACACTCACTTCGACATCTGCGTGAAGACCGCCGACAGTGGAACCGAGGCGCACATCCCTGCCGCTTTCCGAGTGGGCCTAATCGGGACGGAACTCGGGGCGCGTCTCGAAACGGGCCCGGATGATGATGATCCCGTTATCTGGATCAGCAGGACATTCACTGCACGGGATCTGACCCCGTATTACGGTGAAGACGATGTGGCGCTCCTGATCGGAGACACCGACATCCAGCTGACACCCGGAGATGACTTAAGGATCGGGGGATTCATGGAAGATGAATCGTATGCAGTCCTTACGATCGGCGGGACCACCGGGTCGATGCCCGGCAAACTCAAGGCCGGAACGCTGCAGGCCGGGATCCTTAAGGCCCACGCGATCGACATCACCGACGGGATCGTCTGGGCAGATACGGTGAGTATCGGCGCCTCAGACTATGGCTACTTCCACATCTCCGGGGGAGAACTGCATGTCGCTGAGAGGTTTGACGTCCAGAGCAAAGGATATGGCGCCGGAGCGGCTGTCGAGATCGGAACAGATTTTTATGATGAGGCGACCGGAAAGACACTGCTCTATCCCGCCAAGGTCTACGCCGAATGCCCGATGGAGATCACCAACTCGGTACAGATCAATCAAGGCAGCGAACTGCACGTGACCCCCGGGGATCACGAGGCGGAAGCGGCGCTCAAATGCTGCAACCTGTATAACAATGGTGACCTCTACGTCCGGGACGCGGTCAACGCAAACAGAGCGACACCGGCCAGGGCCATATCCACAGTTTATGTTGACCACTATAGCGGACGGATAATTGCGGAAGAGCCCTGTCCCGTGCCCGATTCAGTCGCACTCTTCGCCAGCGACAATATGGAAATCGGGACTTCCGGCAAGTCCATACCCACGATCGTTGCCTTCAGTCAGGCCGGCCCGGCGATTTTCTGTGATTACCGGGAGAGTTTCTCATTTTCCCCTGCGGGCATCCGTTTTTACGGCCCCGCCCGTGTCCTCGCCCAAAGCGGTGACGGCCTATCAGGAGGGGCGCCGGCGATCATGGGCAACCGGGAAAATGCAGGAAATACAGGTTTATTCAACATAAATTATTACATAGTGCCTGAAGTCAACCACATCGCCCTCCCGGCCGACGCCGCCATCAAGGCAGAGAACGGTATCACCACCGTTTATGACAGCGAAGATCAGATCGCTTCCACCGTGCTGATCGAGCCCACGGACCAGGGAACAGGAACGGATACGAGCCCCTCTTTTGAAGTCTCCGCCAATGCCCTTTCCCTCTCGGGCGTCGAGGGAGAGGTCACTGCACCCCGGACGCTTACCGTCACCAATAACGGCGGCGTGCCGTTTCGGATCGATCCCGCGGATGTGACCCTCGAGGGGGCCGATGATTCCCTCTTTACGGTGACACAGGAGGGCTCCGTCCTCCTGCCGGGTGAGAGCCTCACCCTGACCGTGAGCAGGAAAGCTGATGCCCCCGGAGTGCGTCCTCTGTCCGGACGTGACGAGTCCTATACGGATACCCTGCACTTTAACCTGCGCACGCTCTCCGGGGAAGCGCTGACGGCTCCCGGCACCGATGAAGCGCTGACGGGGAGCATCCCCCTCTCGCTGTACCTGGCCCCTGCCTTTACGCTGACCCCCGAAGGGGCGGATCCGGCGCATGCGGTCAGCCTCGGCGAAGCCATGGCGGGAGAGACCTTCGATCCCGTGACCTTTACCCTGAAGAACAACGGCACCCGCACCCGGGATTTCGACCTGCGGCTCGTCGCCTATGAGCAGGGAAATATCGCACATCCCGACCTGTACCTTGATGGCGGGGCCGCCGCAGGCATCAGGCTCGCTCCCGGGGCGAAGAAGACCTTTACCGTATCCTCCGGGGTACTTGCCGATGCGGGCACGGTGACAGCACGGCTTGAAATCTATGCCGGGGAACGCACGGCAACCCTTACTCCTGCCGGGGATGATGCGGCCGTCATGAAAGAGGTCTACCTCTCAGGCACGGTCCCGGCCGCTCCGGATGGCATCCGGATCAAGGCGATCCCGGACCGGTACTACGACGGCACGGCCCAAAAGCCCCTGCCGCAGGTCTACGCCGGCACGAAGAAGCTCACACCGCAGGATTACACGGTAAGCTATACCGCCAACACCAACGTGGGCACAGCCACCGTGACCGTGAAGGGCAAAGGCAACTACTCCGGAACGGCAACCGGGACCTTCCGGATCCTGCCCCGCTCCGTCTCCTACGCCTTCACCGACACGGATGAAGCGGTGAAGCAGGGCATCCTCACCGCCCATCAGACTCTGACCGCCAACGGGCGCAGACAGACCGGCAAGTTTGTCCTGAAGTACCGCTTCGAGGACGGGCGGGAGGTGACCCTTAAAGAGAATACGGACTACACGCTGGATTACGGCACCGATGACTACACGGCACCGGGAATCTATACCATCACCGTGCAGGGCAAAGGCAACTACACCGGCAGCCGTACCTTAAAGCTCGCCCTCACGGATCCCAAGGGCAAGACCCTGATCTCCAAGGCGGCGGTCTCCGCGATCCCGAACCAGGCTTACTGCGGCAAGTCCATCGTCCTGCATGCTTCCGGGGCCGTCTGCGAAGAGGGCGAGACCTTTGCGCTGAATGCGCAGAAAAAGCCCTTTGACTTCACGGTGAAAATGGGGAACCGCCTCCTGCGCTGCGGCAAGGATTACAGACTGACCTATACGGATAACCGGGAGGTCGGCACCGCGACCGTGACGATCTCGGGCATCGGCGACAACTATACAGGGAGCGTGACGAAGACCTTTAAGATCACCGGCACGGCCCTCTCCAGCGCCAAGCTGCACGGCTTCCTCGATGGCATACTCTACACGGGTGAGCCGGTTTATCAGCCCGCACAGCCGGAGCGATTATGGTTTACCGATGCGAAAGGCAAGAATCTGGAAGCAGGGGTGGATTACAAGGTGAGCTATCCCATAACGCCCATCGCCCCCGGCACCTACGAAGTCCTCTTTACCGGCATGGGGGGCTACACGGGCACCGTGAAGAAGACCTTTAAGGTCACAGATGACATCAGTTACTGCAGAACCCGGGACATGCAGGCCTCCTACACCTGCACCGGCAGCCCGATCGATCCGATGGATCCCGCCGGCACCGCCCCTGTACTGCTGGTCAGCGGCGAAAGAGTACTGGAGGCCGGAGCGGATTATACCTATGAAATAACCAACAACGAGAACCCCGGCACGGCGTCGATCGTCGTTACGGCCGTGGCGCCCTATACCGGTAAGGCAAAGATCACCTTTAAGATCGTGGCCTGCCCGCTGGACGATGCAGACCGGATCACGATCCTTCAGCCGGACGGGACCACACCCTGGACAGCGGATGCCGCAGGCTGGGACGACGAAACCTGGCGCAAGAGCGGCGTGAAGCCGGAGCCGGTGCTCATCGATGGCACGCGTGACTGTACGCTCATTCCCGGCACGGATTACACCCTGCAGTGGAGCAATAACACGGCCGCATATACCGCCGCCGACCGGACGGCCGGTAAGAAAGCACCGACCCTGACCGTCACCGGCAAGGGCAAATATGCGGGCAAGCTCACAAGAAACTTCCTCATCGAACCGGCCGCATTGAGCGACATGACCGTCACCGCGACGGATGTGACCAGGACCTCGGGCAGCAAGGGCGGCTTCTACCGCAGCACCGTCGTGAAGGTCACGGACGCGGACGGCAAGGTGCTGACGGCCGGCACGGATTACTGGCCGGTCTCGGATACCGCCGGGCATGTGAAGTTTAAGAATAACGGTAACGAACTCACGTTGACGGATATTCCTGAGGCATCCTCCGAGATCGATCTTGAGATCGAGGGGAAGGGCAATTACAGCGGATGGAACACAGCAGCATCCTATCATATCGTCAAAGGCAGTATCGCCTCCGTGCCCTTCAAGATCAATGATCAGACCTATCAGTACAACGTACCGGTCGAGCTCTCAGCGGGTGATTTCGCTCCGGTATCGGCAAGGATCGGCAGCGAACAATTAAATCTGGTGTGCGGGACACATTATGAGATTGTCCCGGACTCCTATCAGAACAATGACAAAGCCGGCACCGCCAAAGTGACGGTCCGCGGACTCGGAACCGCCGGTCTCACCGGCACCAAAGTGCTCTCCTTTAAGATCAAACAGGTCGGGACGGATGCCGGCCGGATCGTCGTCAAAACCCGTGACAACGCCCCCTGGGGAAAGACCTATTACCCGACTTACACCTATTCCAAAGCAGCGGTAAAGCCGGAGCCGGTCGTGGTCCTCACGGACGGTGCGGGACATGATCTGGTTCCGCTGAATAACGGCACAGACTATACGCTTGCCTGGAGCAACAATACAAAAACGCGTACAGCGACAGGCATAACAACGGATCCCACGCTGAAGATCACGCTCAAAGGCAACTATTCCGGGAAGCTGACGCGGTATTACAGCATCACGAAGTCCCCTCTCGGCGCAGGTGATTTCACGCTGTCCGTCTCACAGAAGCTGCAGCCGGATACGGAAGAAGCAGGTGGAACGTTATCGCTGACCGGCATGATCTTCAAAAAATCCGGCATGACCGCGACCCTCACCGAAAATGCGACCGGAAAGAAGCTCGGAAATACTGAATTCACCGTCACCTACGCCTACGACTCGGCCGCAACCGTAAGACGTCTGCAGGGCGGTACTTATGCAGCGGAAGATGTCGACGCGGGCGACCCGGTACAGGAAGGGGACAGCATCCCCGCCGGCACCCTGCTTAGGGCAGCCGTGACAGCGGCGGACAGCAGTTATTACCGGGACGGCTTCACGCTGAGCGGAGCCGACGGGGTCCGGATCATGGCCGTCTCCGATTTCAAGACCGTGACCATCACCCCGCCGGATGATCTGGTCTACGATCTCGGCGATCCGCTGGCCCGGCCCGCCAATAACCGGTTTACCGTGACCGCAAAGATCGGCGGAAAGACGGTCCGGTTGGACGATGCCTGCTACGAAGTGACCGGCTGGTCCTCTCCCACCGATGCGGGCACCGTACCGGTCACGATCAAGGGTGTACCCGAAAGAGGCTTTGCCGGCAGTGCGGTCGTGAATGTAACGATCAAGCCCTGCTCTCTCTCCGCGCTCGCAAAGAGTACCTATAATGCCCCGGGCGCATTCCCGGCCCTGGACATCGCCCTCACAAGCGATGTGACGGATACCGCGTCCCACCCCATCACCGATCACGCGGTACCTGATTTCTATTACCGGAAATCAGGCGTGACGATACAGACAGACGGCGCAGTGCAGATCCGCACGCAGAGCGGTCCCACGCTCACACTTCAGGCCGGAACGGACTACACCGTCTCCTACAAAAACAACAAGGCGCTCCGCACCCCGGAGAGTTTTGAAACCGCCGACAACAACTCTCCCCTGATCATCCTGACCGGCAAGGGGAACTACTGTGACTCGGTGGCGCTGCCCTTCTCCATCGTGCCCTGCGTCCTCAGCGAGCTCTCCGATACCTGCTCCGCTGCAGATGTGATATACACCAATAAGGCAGGAAATTACAAACTCAAAGATGTGACTTTAAAGGACCGGAACGGCAACAAACTGACCGCCGGTACGGACTATTACAGATTCGATGACAGGGAGCATCCCTTCCTCTATGCCTATGACGGCACCGGGGAGCGCATTGCGGCAGACGCTGTCGTCCCTTACGGGACAAAGGTGCGGGTCACCGTCACCGGCAAGGGCAGCTACACCGGCCCGAGAGAATTCACCTATTCCGTGCTTGCCGCGGCGAACCTGAATTCCGCCAGGATCGCGATCATGGATCGGTTTTACACAGGCAGCGAGATCACGCTTTCGGCGGGAGATTTCAATACCATGACCATGAAGATCGCCGGAGAGGACTGGGATCTGCTCCTTGACAACGAGTTTAAGATCGTACCGGGCTCTTATAAGAACAACACCAATGTGGGCACAGCAAGCGTCACCATCGAAGGGATCCGGGACAGAGGTTTTACCGGCACCAGGACCGTCACCTTCAGGATCATACCACTGCCTATGGGCACCCCGTAGACACCGCAGTCCGGACAGGCGCAGCCAGCCCGGGCCGCCAAAATGATCCTTCTTACAAGAAAACCGCCCTGCCGTATACCGGCAGGGCGTCATAAGACAGTGATATCTAAGAATTCAAGAATGAGAAGGCGTGGCTTGCCTGCGAAGTATCTGAAATTTGGAGGATCGTTCAAAATGAAGTATTACAGCATGTTGCGGCGGACGTCAATATCTTTGGCGGAGAAAACAAATACGACCCTCAACCTTCTTGGCCGCAGCTTCAAGCTTCATTTCACGAAGTTTCCGTGCCACCTTCTCACCGTGATATCGCGTATCGTTCTGCCCTAAAAACGCCCGAAACGATACATGTCCCTGCATCTCACCATGATATCGCGTATCGTTTTTCTCGAAAAATGCCCGAAACGATACATGTCTCTGTTTCTCACCGTGATATCGCGTATCGTTTTTCTCGAAAAATGCCCGAAACGATACATGACTCTGCTTCTCACAGTGACATCGCGTATCGTTTTGCCCTAAAAATGCCCGAAACGATACATGTCTCTGCCACTCACCATGATATCGCGTATCGTTTTTCTCGAAAAATGCCCGAAACGATACATGTCCCTGCTTCTCACCGTGATACCGCGTATCGTTTTGCTCTAAAAACGCCCGAAACGATCAAATACGACCCTTCAAATTGAGAGGGTCGTTCCATGATACGAAGGCCCGGATCGTGTTTTCTCAACAACCCGCCCAACAAATGGGTTTGTTGTAGAATAAGTTTTTCAGCGGTTCAATCCGCCGTATGTCTGTCCCTTGACAGGATCGAAATCATAATAGAGAACAAATCGTCGTCTGCAAGACGGTCATTCAGGAGCAGGGATATTACGATAATGGTAAGTATAGCGATCTTATCATGATGAGGATCCTCAGGCAGGGATGGAAATGAGCAGGTCAGGAGAGGAACATACTTGATACTGCATGCAATATCCAGACTCTGTCAAACAGGGGCTGTCGCACTGATTGTTTCGCGCGACAGCCCCTTCTTCTGTTTTTTCCGATCCACCGTGACAGCGCTCATTTTGTGTGACTGTCTTTTGAACACTGCTCTTACCGGCAGGGCGGGTTTCCATCCGTTAGTTACTCCGCAGACGGAGCGTCCCGTTTACGTGACCTCTATCCGGACATCTCCCTCCGGCATCGTAAAGGTCAGCGTGGTCGAGGTCGTCGAGGCAACGCTTCCGTTTCTGCTGGCGATGGTATTGCCGCTGCTGTCTATGACCCTGACATCCGGACCGATATTGTATCCCGGAAGCCGTCTCGCAGTGACTTTTACCTCCGCTCCTGCCGGCGCAGAAGAACCGTAGGAGGTCGAACAGGTATCAGAGCCGCCCGGATTTTGGGCGGAATATGGATGCGCGATGAAGAAGCTGATCGTATACGTCTTCTCTTCTGTTGCCTCCGACTCTTCTTCCAGCAGCTTCATCAGCTCATCATAGAATTTCTTCCATGCGTCTTTCTTCTTCTGCTTCTCCTCTTCGTGCTCGATCGCTCTGCCGGTGTTGGGATCCCGGCCTTCCTTCTTGCCGAAATCGTCATAATGCTTCTCCAGATCCTCCGGATCCGTGCCCAGCTCGTCTACCACATCCGGATTGTGCACCCCGTAATAATGATAGTCCAGGAAGCCGGGATCGACCGGTGCCTGCTCTCTGTCGAGGACCTGCTGCGCTTCTCCCGGCTGTACGCCCCTGAGATCCAGCTGCTCCTCCGTGGCATCAAAGATCCTGCGGGAGAGCACATTTTCTCCGCCATGCTCCATAAAGCGCGTCCTGCCCGCGTCCGCGGTATTCCCGCCGGCCACCTCGGCCAGTACAAAGCCCGTGATATCCGCCCGGGTGACGCGGCGGATCGTGATGGTCTCCGTCGAACCCGCCGGCAGCTCCACCAGCGCGTCCGCGTCCGCGATCTCTCCGGCGTTGATATGACCGGAGCACTTCGCACCCGTCTCGGGATTGGTCACGGTGGCATCCACCTCGCCCTCGAGGATATAGAGCACGGTCTTGTTGAAGTCGGCGGCCTCGACCACCCCGATCGTGCCGCGGATCCCCATCGTCATCGTGGAGGTCTTGATCGTAAAGCTCTCGTCCGCGGCGAGCTTCTCCGTCACATCAAAGAAGATCTTCCCCGCGTTGAGCGTGATGGCGAGATCCTTGCCCTTTTTGTCGATGACCGCCTCCGAATAGGCATCCAGCTTGGCCGCTTTGGAATCATCCAGCATGAGCCATGCATAGGAGGACGCCGCCGTGGAGATACTGTTCCCCGAAAACAGGCGCATCCCCTCGGAATTGATGCGCTTCAGACCATCGCCGTCACTGATGGCCACAGTTCCCTCGGTCTTATACAGCCGGATCGTGGAAGCCTCTCCCTCCGCCGCATGGACGATCGTGCCGCCTCCCCGGGATGCCGTCTGCACCAGCACTGTCAGCGCCATCAGCAAGGCAATGATCCGGTGCAGTCTTACCCTGTATGTCTGCCTGTATCCTCTCTTCATCTTTGATCTCCCAACAGAAACCGATCGATCCGTATCCTAATAAAGACTATCATTACCCACCCTCTGTTGCAAGAAAAATCAAACGGGTTTGTTCAAAAGTATACTTTTCGTATACTGCCTTTTCTCAGCGCTTCCCAATGATCTCATCGTGCCTGTGCGGAGATCATTGCCTTTCCAGTTCGTCCAGCGTCAGGATCTCAAACCCGTCCGCCTTACCCTTGAGCTTGATGGTGCCGCCCAGAGAGGTGGTCTTTGCCCTGTCGCCCAGTGCATCGGCGACAGCACGGGAGATGTAAACGGTGCCGCCGGGCGCGTTGGCCTCCAGTCTGGCAGCCGTGTTGACCGTATCGCCGATCGCCGTATAGTCCATGCGCAGCGGCGCGCCGATATTGCCGACAACGGCCGGTCCCCAGTTCACACCGATACCAAAGGAGACCGTGCGGCCGAAGCGCTGCATCAGTTCCTCACCGACCGCTTTGGAGCCCTCCACCATGTCCATGGCGGCGCAGCAGGCCAGATAGACCGGATCCTCCTGGGCCACCGGCGCGTTCCAGAAAGCCATCGTGCAGTCCCCGACAAACTTGTCGAGCGTCCCGTGATTCTTCATGATGCACTCCGTGGTGAGCGTCAGATACCGGTTGATGATCTCCACGACCGTGGGCGGGTCGAGTGCCTCGCTCATCGTCGTGAAGCCGCGGATATCAACGAAGAGCACCGCGATGTCCGTCATCCTGCCGCCCAGCTCCAGCGCCTCACTCCCCGTCTCCAGCAGCTCTTTCATGACCGCCGGGTCCACATAGTGGCCAAAGGTGTTCTCCACGCGGCGTTTCTCCATCCTCGCGCGGATATAGTTGGCGGCAACGGAAGCAACAAAGAGCACCGTCACAAAGAGCGGTACCGGCAGTACCCGGAGGATATGTCCGCCGCGGTACATGAGAATGCACATAAAAAGCCAGACCGTGACCGCCGCCACCCAGCCGGCAAGCGCCTGCAGCACGGGCCGGTCGAGGAAAAAGATCCCCATCCCGAGGCAGATGGCGAACAGCAGGATGAGCTGCAGCCCGCGCGATACCTCAAAGGGGAAGAACCCCCTGCGGAAGGCGTCCACGATATTGGCCTGGATCTCCACCCCGTACATGGGCGCCGCGTGATCGAGCGAGGTGCGGTATTCGTCCTGCATGCCCGCAGTGTAGGGGCCGATGAGGACGATCCGCCCCGCGAAGACGGCGGGATCGATCTCCCCGTTCACCAGATCGATGACGGAGATATGGTCATAATAGCCGCCGCCGGCCGATGTAAAGGGGAAATAGAAGAAGCCGTCCGCGGTCCGCGGCAGAGGGCCGGGTGTCTCTCCGGCCGCTTCGCAGTATTTCTCATAGATCACACGGGAAAAGGACTTCACGATCCCCTCTCCCGGCACGTCAATGGAGAGCAGAGCATGCCGCACGATCCCGTCCGTATCCGCCATGGCATTGATATGCCCGACGGTGACTGCCTGTTTGAGCGCCGGATAGGGCTCGTCCCAGGCGAGCAGCGCCCTGGGATCCACTGAAAACTCCTCTCCCTCGACGATCAGATCGCTGCCAAAGGTGCCCGCGCCGGCGACGACCACATTGCCGCCGTTTTCACAGACCGCCGCGAGATAGGCATCCGCCATGGGGTCGGCACTTTCCCCGACATAGAGCGTATCAATGGCGATCACGGCGGGGCGTGCATCGGGATCGCTGTTCAGCCATGCGATCGCGTCGGCAATGACCGTCCGGGGCCAGGGCATCGGCCCCAGCGCGTCCACGGCACGCTGGTCCATGCCGACGACGGTGATCAGACCGTCCGTCGATGTCGCGTGCTGATAAAAAGCATCCGATACCGCGCCGTCCGCGCTGTCCGTGATGCCGGACGCCGCGAGCAACGTGAAAACGACGGCCGTCAGAATGATCGCGCCGAGCGTCCTGACCTGCTTCGGGATCCGCGCCGTCATCCGTTCTCCCTTAGATAATCTCCGAGGATCCGCCGGATCTCGCCCATATTCTCCGTGGTATTCGCAATATCAAGCGCCTGGCGGATCGCCTGCGCCGCATCCGTCTGCATCCTGGTGGTCCGGCGCAGTCTGTCGGAGATCTGCTGCATGATGAGCACGATGCGGCTGGGCCTTGATTTGAAATACTCCCCGAGGATCGGCCAGGTGATCCGTACCACCTCGGTGCCGTCCTCGGTCGCCACGGCCGTGGCGGAACGCGGCACGCCCTCGACCATGCCCATCTCGCCGAACACATCCTCGCTTCCGAGCTCCGTGATGAGTTCCTGTGCCTCTGTCCCGTAGTCCTTGTAGATCCCGACACGGCCGCTGCGCACCTCGTACATGCAGTCGCTGTCCGTGCCCTCATAGAAGACCACTTCGCCGGCGGCGCAGGTCTTCACCTCGATATAGGTGGTCTTCCCGGAAGCGGTCTCCACGGGATCCTTCTCATAGGCCACGGTTCCGGCATTGCTGTCGTGACGGGCGCCGTTTTCCTGCTCCTCCCTCTCCTGCACACTGCGTAAAAGCAGATAGGCGTTGCGGTAGTTGTTCTGTCTGCCCTGATCCAGGATCCACGCCAGATCCGTCCGGACCTCTTCCCGCTGGAACAGATCCGCGAGGAAAGGTGCGTAATGGGTGCCGCTCCCCTCCCTGAGCTCCTGCGTAAAGGCCTCCAGGGTCTTGCCCCTGCTGTAGCTGCGGCCGATCGTATCCGTGGCGGCGTCCAGGCAGTCGGCCACCGTGACGATATCGATGATCGTCTTGACGGGGCTCTTCGAGGTATCCACATTGGCAGGATAGCCGCCCTGATTGTTGTACCAGCGGTGATGCCCTCTGGCGACATCCGCGTAGGCGCCGGTGGAGACATGCCGCTCCATGAGCGCCGCGCCGAGCTCCGGATGCTGTCTGATGATATCAAATTCGGAATCGAGCAGCCGCCTGCCGTAGACGAAGATCGTGTCGATCAGCGGGATCTTGCCGAAATCGTGGCAGAGCGCCGCGTGATAGGTGAACTCCAGGATATCCTCCCTGGCCGCGGTCGCTTCCTCCGGCGTTTTGCATCCGCAGACGCCGACAAACAGCGACGGATTCTCCTCCAGCAGGTGGGCGCACAGCTGTCTCGAGATATTGGCCACGGTCATGGAGTGCACATAGGTCGGCGGATGAAGCGCCGCCAGCATCTGGAGTCCCATCTCCTCAAAGGTGATATCCCCGGGGATCTCGATGAAATACCTGAGGATCGGCGTCAGATACTCCAGCAGTTCGCCCAGCGTACCCGCATTGGGCATCCGGAAGGCATAGCCGCAGACCCCGCGGTAAAACCGGTGGAGTCGCATCTTGTCCTCCTCGCGGATATCCTCCGGATCGAGCGTCAGGATATAATTGAAGGGACTCTTCAGATTGACATAGACATTGTCATAGTCATAGCTCTGACGGTTCCTCCTCTCATAGATCTCCATCAGTTTGCTGCGGTACTCCTCCACCGGGAGCTCCCCGTTGAGATACTGCGCCTGATAGAGGGAGACCAGCAGGAAATCATGGGTCGTCTGCTTGCGCCACCGGGCAGGGTCGGCATCCCACATCTCCACCTGTTTCTTCAGTCGTCTGCTGATCGCCGCGGTATCGGCGGGCGGCAGCTTCTCATGATAGAGATAGTCGAGGATCACGCCGTAATGATCCAGCGTCCGGAAGATCTCATAGTCCCAGTCATATTTCCGGGCCGCGTCGCGGTAGAAGCCGTCATCATAGACCGCCAGCGCCCGGTCGAGCTCCAGGATCCATTTATGCGCCATCTCCGCCGTGATCCCGGCCACCGAGCCGTACATCAGGGTCCGGTCCCTGAGATTCTGCAGGACGATCCGCTTCGAATCATCGGACAGATAAGGGAATACCGTCTTCTCCGCGTAGGGCAGGAGGCTGTCGGCATATGCCGTGCCGTCCCGGACGATCTCTCCGGCGATCGCAGGATTGGTGAAGATGCGGCTCGTCATGTACAGGAACTGGACCGCCTTTAAGAGCTGCGCGTCCCGCTGTGCGATGAGATAATCCGTGTCATTCTTGCACTCGGCATCCTTGAGCAGCCTGTCAGACAGCAGCCCCATGATGGCGAGATCCAGATTCTCCTCGGAATGGGTATTGACCAGTTCATCCGCAAAAGATGTCACCGCCGCAACGGTCTCGTCATCGAGCGGCTCGCTGGAACCCGTCAGCGGAAAGACCACCTCATCGAGGATCTCGCGGTTTCTGGCCGCCAGTTCACCGATCTTGCGGAAATTGCCGCGCAGGCGCTGACTGTATGTCTCCGCCTGATCCGTAAAGATCAGCTGCGGAGAGGAAAGCCGGCGGATATCCGCCATCTGCCGCAGATACCGCTCAAACGCTGCCTGATCCATCTTCCCTGTCCCTTCCCTTTTCCTGCATTTCCTTTAGCTGCAGCCATTCATGCCGGTAGTTGCTCTCCCGGCCCTCTCCGACAAGCCAGCCCAGATCCTCCAGGACTTCGCTCCGGGAGAGCAGCGCCACCACATCCGGCGCGTACCGGGTGCCGGCTCCCGCCGTCAGTTCGGGGATCAGCTGCTCCAGCGTCATCTCCTCCGGATCACGGTAGCTCCTGCCCACGGGATCCGTCCCCGCATCCAGCGCGTCCGCGACGGCGAGGATATCGATCAGCGGCCGGTCCGGACTCTCCGGGAGCTCCCGGTCCACCGGATAACCCGCGGAGCGGTCATGCCAGATCTGATGCCGCAGCGCCATATCGGCATAGCGGCGCGTGGAATGATGCGCGCCGAGCATCTCGGCTCCCATCAGAGGATGCATCCGGATGATCTCGCGCTCCGAATAGAAAAGCGCCCGCCCGTACACGAAGATCGTGTCGATCATGCACAGCTTCCCCGCATCGTGCAGCAGACCGCCGTAATAGATGTCGGTGAGGATCCTGCCCGCCTGCGCGCGCACCTCTTCCGCGTCCTTACAGCCGTTCACGCCGATGAACCGCTCCGGCGAGATCCGGATCAGGTGGCCGCACAGGCATCTGGCGATCCGCGCCGTCTGCACAAGATGGATCATCGTGGGCGGATGCAGGGCCGAGAGGATCTGCAGACAGCTCTCGCGGTAATCCGTCAGCCCGGGGATCTCGGGGAATTCCTCCAGGAATCCCACCAGATATTCCTGCAGATAGTTGAACGCGTCGGTATTGACCGAGCGCAGCATATAGTCGGTCACGCTGTCGCAGATCCCGCGGATATCCGCCTCGGTCTTGGCGGAGAGGCGTTCGCCCCGCAGCGCGGAGAAGAGCTCTGCGGGGATCAGCAGGTTCATCTGCACCGCATACATGTCATAGGCATCGTTCGCGTGATTGTCATAGAGGGCAAAAAGCCGGTCCGCATAGGTCTTCTTTGTGATATGGCCCGCAAAATACGCATTCCGGTCCCTGAGCAGGAAGAGATGCCCTATGGACATGTGCTTCTCCACCGTCTGCGGATCCTGCTGCCACATCTCCCAGAGCTGCTCCACATAGCCGCAGATCTCTTCACACTGCTCTTTGGTGAATCCCCAGCGGTTCCCGCGCTCCGTGAGCTGCCCCATATGCTCCAGGCAGCGGATCCGGTAGCGGTCCCAGTTGTAGCCCTTCACCCTGTCCCGGTAGAAGGGATCGTCCATCAGCGCGAGCGCGTCCTTCAGTGCCCGGAAACGCCGCTCGTTGGTATCCGGCGCCGCGAACCAGGTATCCCACAGCGCGGAATAGAAGCGCGCGCCGTTCATGGCATATTTCCTCGCTTCCTCATCGAGCAGGAGGAAACGGTCCTTGTCGTTCACATAGCCCATGAGCTCTTCCGCGGCCGCAAGGCCCGCGTCCCGGTACCGGGAGGACAGCTTCCTGTCGACCGTCAGCCGGGCGGTACGGATCACATTGGCGTAACAGACGGAGAGATGCATGTTGAGCTGCTGCACCAGACGGTCGTCGTCCTTAAGACGCCGAAACTCCCGGATCAGACGGTCCGAGATCTCGTACAGCAGGACGATATCCAGCTCCTGGCCCGAGGGCGGATCCAGCAGCTGCCCGCAGAATTCCTGCAGGAGTTCCAGGATCTCCCGCGGCGGAGTCTCATCGGACTGCAGCACGGGATCCAGCGCCTCGGCCAGGATCCTGCGGCACTGCGCCCCGAGGAGGGCAATCTCCTCATAATCCTTTTTCAGCCGCGCCGAATAACCATCCGCGCCCATACGCTCGTCCATCCGGACGGCCGAGAGCCTGCGGATCTTCTCGATCAGAGCGATATAGTCTTCCAGACTTTTTTTGTATGCAGCCGGTTCCATATCAGATCAGAATGTACCTGTCCCCCACCCGCGCATAGCGCACATCCGGACGGCCTGCCTCCTCCTCGAGTTTCAGCAGGAAGCTGTCATCATGCATCGGATCGTGATGCACCGCCACAAGCTCCCGCAAGCCGCACAGCTCCTTTAATCTCATCCATTGGCCGATCGTGCTGTGACCGTACCCCTCCTTGCGCCCGTACTCCTCTTCCGTGTACTGGCAGTCCGCCAGCACCAGATCGGCACCGCTGAGGAAATCCTTCAGACACTCCTCTTCCCCGGGACCGCAGGCCGCGATCTCCGTATCCGTCGCGACGATGATCGTCTTCCCTCCGTACCGCAGGCGGTACGCCGTGCACCCGCCGGGATGGCAGACCTCCAGCCCGTCCACGGTACATTCCCCGAGCCGGAGCATGGACGTCATGCCGAAGCCGCCGTTGGCATCCTCATTTGATAACGGATGATATTGTAACGTGTGATATTTTATATCCGCCGGATATTCCTCGATCATCAGCGGCCAGTAGGGGCGGCGGAACAGCGCGGCCATCATCTCACCGGTCGCCTGGCCCTCCCGCATGACTCCGTAGATATCGATCCGCCGGTCCATCTCGCAGAGCGGTCCGAAAAACGGCAGCCCGGCCATATGATCGAGATGCGGATGGGTGATCAGCACCGTGATCTGCCGTCCCTCGACCATCGCAGGCACGGCTCCGAGGATGCCCGTCCCCGCGTCGACGAAGATGGCCTCATCCCCCGCCTCGATGAAGAAGCAGGTGGTGGCGCCGCCAAAGGTTTCAAACCGCGCCCCGTGGACCGGGACCGATCCCCGTACGCCCAGGACCGTCAGTGAAAAGTGTTCCCCGCCTGTGCTGTTGTCATATCCCTGTGTGATCGTCATGGAACTCCCGTCCTCCGCTGCTGTCCGGCCTGCTGCTGTCTCTTTCCGGCCGTTTATCCGGCCTGCTGTCTGAAATACGCCGCTTCCCCGCGGTCAAGCTTCGCTCTGCCCTCTGTCAGCTGCGTGATGTCCGCGCAGAACCTTTCAATATCATCTGCTATTATATAAACCGCCGCCGTTACGCGCTCCGCGTATTGAATATCATCTGCTATTAAATCATGTTCCCGGAGATATCTCCGAAACGGTGCCTCGAACGAGTAGTCGATATCAACTGTTATTTTATTCCCGTAGCACATCCGCACGCGGGGGGTCTGCGCTAGTCCCTCCTGCGCGGCCCGGGTATAGGCGCGGACGAGGCCGCCGGTCCCCAGCAGCACGCCGCCGAAATAGCGGGTGACGACGATGAGGGTATCCGTGAAGCCGGCTCCCGCCAGGACCTCAAGGATCGGTTTCCCGGCCGTGCCGGCGGGTTCCCCGTCGTCGCTGCACCGGGTGATCTCCCGTCCGGGTCCCAGCGCAAAGGCATGGCAGTGATGCTTCGCATCCCAGTACTTTTTCCGGACATCCCGCAGGATCTCCTCCGCCTCCCCGGCGTCATGCACGGGATACACGTCCGCGATGAACCGCGACTTCTTCTCCGTGATCTCGCCGGTCCCCGGCTCCGCGGCCGTCAGATAAGAAAGCCGGGTCCCGCCCCCGGACATCGTCTGTTCTCCCATAAAGGATATTTTACCATGAAATCAAGTATTTTCGTGAATTATTTCATATTATTTATATACTTTGCGGTTTTCCCTTGATGGTGATATAATAGGTAGACATTTTGCGAACCTGAAAAGGAGGGTTGCAAAGGGCATGAATTATTCCAGACAGGGAATCCGTGCGCAGCAGCGGCAGATCGCGGCTTCCGGCGGCAAATGGGGCATGAAGCTCTGGGTCCTGATCCAGGGCGCGGTACTCCTCGGCCTCATCGGCGCCGTCCTGATCTCCTTAAGCGGCGGGATGGGCATGCTCACCGGCATCATCAACACCTCGCCGGACATCGGGACCATCGATGTCACGCCCAGCGGTTTCTCCACCTTTGTCTATGATACGGAGGGCAACCAGACCGCCAAGCTGGTCTCCACCGATTCCAACCGGATCCCCGTCACGCTGGATATGGTGCCGGTGGATCTGCAGCACGCCTTTGTGGCGATCGAGGACGCACGGTTCTACGACCACCGCGGCATCGATATCCAGGGTATCATCCGTGCCGGTTTCGTCGGGATCCGCAACGGCTTCCATTTCACGGAGGGTGCCTCCACGATCACCCAGCAGCTCTTAAAGAATAATGTCTTCACGACCTGGACTTCCGAGGGACGCACGGAAGGCAAGATCATGGGTCTCAACATCGCCAGTCTCCGCCGTAAGATCCAGGAGCAGTATCTGGCCGTGCAGCTGGAGAAGACGATGTCCAAGGAGGACATCCTCATCAATTACCTCAACACGATCAACCTGGGGCAGAACACCCTGGGCGTGCAGGCGGCATCCCTCCGGTATTTCAACAAGCCGGTCAATACGCTCACCCTCTCGGAGTGCGCAGTCATCGCCTCCATCACGCAGAACCCCAGCGCCCTGAATCCCATCACGCATCCGGAGAAGAACGCGGAGCGCCGCAAGAAGGTGCTGAACAACATGCTCGATCAGGGCTATATCACCAAAGAGGCGCACGCAAAGGCCATGGCCGACGATGTGTATTCGCGGATCCAGACCACCAACGAGACCGTCGTGGACGACACCGTCAATTCCTACTTCGTGGACGCACTCACCAACGATGTGCTCGAAGATCTCATGAAGCTGGGTTATAACGAGACGCAGGCCTATGCCCGTCTCTACAGCGGCGGCCTCAAGATCTATTCCACGCAGGACCCCAAGATCCAGAAGATCATGGACGATGTCTTCCGCGATGAGAGCAACTTCCCCGAGAACACCAAATGGGATCTGGATTTCGCCCTCACGATCACCCGGGCGGACGGGACGCTTGACAATCACAGCGCAGAGATGTTCCGGGCCTATTTCAAGGAGACGGATTCCAAGTTCAACATGCTCTTCTCCTCCGAAGAGGCGGCCTATGAGGCGATCCGCACCTATGAGGAAGCTGTGCTGCGTGACGGGGACGAGATCCTCAAGGAGAGTATCCGTCTGACCCCGGAGCCTCAGGTCTCCATGACCGTCATCGATCAGCATACCGGTCATGTCCTCGGAATGGAGGGCGGCCGCGGCACCAAGGACGCCAGCCGGACCTTTAACCGCGCGACGGACGCCTTCCGCCAGCCGGGATCCACCTTTAAGGTCGTGGCAGCCTACGCGCCGGCTCTCGACAGCGCCGGACAGACGCTGGCTACCGTCTATAATGACGCGCCCTTCTGCTACGACGGCGGACGTCCCGTGCGCAACTGGTACAACACCGGCTACCGCGGGATCTGCTCCTACAGGCAGGGCATCGAGCAGTCTCTCAATATCATCGCCGTCAAGACGCTGACCGTGATCTCGCCGCAGCTGGGATTCTCCTATCTCAAGGACTTCGGCTTCACCACGCTGACCGAAGGAGTGCAGATCGGCAATGAGATCTTCAGCGACGTGACGCAGACTCTGGCCCTCGGCGGCGTGACCTACGGCGTGAAGAATGTGGAGCTCACGGCCGCTTATGCCGCGATCGCAAACGGCGGAGAATACATCAAGCCCAAGCTCTATACCCGCGTCCTGGACCACGACGGCAATATCATCCTCGATAATACCGAGCCCGAATCCCACCGGGTCCTCAAGGAGACGACGGCCTACCTGCTCACCAGCGCCATGAAGGATGTCGTGACCGGCAGCCAGGGAACCGGCGGCGCCGTCAATTTCGGCACCACGGCCATCGCCGGCAAGACCGGTACGACCACCGCCAATAACGACGTGTGGTTCGCGGGCTACACGGATTATTACACCGCTGCTGCCTGGGCCGGCTTCGACAATAACAATGCCAAGCTCGACACCGAGGAGCTCAAGATCGCCAAGAAGCTATGGCGCGCCGTCATGGGACAGATCCATGAAGGGCTCACCTATCGCGATTTCCAGCGGCCCGACGGCATCGTGCAGGCAACGGTCTGCTCCTGCTCCGGCAAACTCCCGATCCCGGGACTCTGCGATGCCCATCTCAAAGCCGAATACTTCGCCGAAGGGACCGTTCCCACCGAGACCTGCAACGTCCATTATCAGGGCAGTATCTGCCGCTACGACGGCAAGCCGGCCTCCGACATGTGCCCCTTCAAGCAGGACGGTGTCTTCGAACTGCCGCTCGCGGAACCTCAGGTGCTGGCCAGAGGGACGGCATTGGCGGCCGGGATCGAACCCGATGCGGTCGCCTCCACCTCCACCTCGGTGGATGAAAACGGCAATATCGTCACGGAGGGGATCCACTGCCAGCATGACGCGGCCTTCTTTAGCCAGGAGAATGTGGCGGAGATCCTGGCCATGCAGCAATCCCAGCTGGATGCCGCCGCTGCCGCTGCCGCCGCTGCCGCAGCTGCCGCCGCACCTCCTCCGGAACCGCCCCCGGCCGAAGAAGGCGGAGGCGAGTGAGGTCTGACATGAGCTATTCCTTTTTTGCAACTTTATCCCGTATGAAATACATCGACCGCTGGGCGCTCATGCGCAACGCCAGGGAGGAAAACCTGAGCGAGCATTCTTTGGAAGTGGCGATGATCGCCCATGCGCTCTGCACGATCGGTAACAAGCGTTATGGTAAAAATCTCAACGCGGAAAAGGCCGCTCTGATCGGTCTGTATCATGACGCATCGGAAATAATAACAGGTGATATGCCAACCCCGGTGAAGTACCGCACCACAAGTCTCCGCAAGGCCTACAAGGAGGTGGAGGCCGTGGCGGAGGATCAGCTTTTGTGCATGCTGCCCGAGGATCTGCGTCCGGTCTATGCGGAGATCTTTTCTTATGAAGAAACGGATGCGGACGAGGCGTATCTCAGGAAACTGGTCAAAGCAGCCGACAAGTTTTCCGCACTGATCAAGTGCATGGAGGAGAAGGAAGCCGGCAATCTGGAATTCCGCACGGCAGAGCTGACCACCAGAGAATCCATCGAGAAAATGAGCCGGGAACTGCCGGAGGTGCGTGATTTCCTGATTGATTTCCTGCCCTCCTACGGCAATACACTGGACGAACTGATCGGCAGACAGGAATCATAGGAGGCCACCAAATGAAGATGAAGATCGGATTTATCGGCATGGGAAATATGGCCCAGGCGCTCTGCGAGGGCTTCATCAACACCTGCAACATACCCGGCACGGATATTCTGGCCTATGCGCCGCACAGGGACAAGCTGGAAAACAACGCTGCGCGGATCGGCTTTACGCCGGCCGACAGCCCCGTTGCGCTGGCAGAAGCTTCCGACATGATCTTCATCGCATGCAAGCCCTATCAGATCGAGCAGGTTCTCGGGGAGATCGGCGAAGCGCTCTCCGGCAAGGCGCTGGTTTCCGTCGCCGCCGGCTGGGACTACAACAGATTCAGTTACCTCCTCGCCTCCCTCTCCGTCTCGCTGCGCGCGGAGACGGACAGTGAAGAGGACGCCGAAGAACCCGAAGCCCTCATCGATACCGTGCGCGTGCAATGCATCATGCCCAATACGCCCGCCATGGTCGGGGAAGGCGTCTTCCTCGTGGAGCAGGAAAACTCATTGACACCGGAAGAGCGGGAAGCACTTCTCTTCCTGCTCTCTGCCCTTGGGCTCGTTCACGAGCTCCCCTCTTCCCTCATGGGGATCGGCGGGGCGCTCACCGGCTGTTCTCCCGCTTTTGTGGATCTGATGCTGGAAGCCTACGCTGATGCGGCCGTCAAATACGGGATCCCGCGGGCCGATGCCTACCGTCTCATCTCCCAGGCTGTTTCCGGTTCCGCAAAACTCGCACTGGCGACAGGAGAGCATCCCGGGGTCCTCAAGGACCGGGTCTGCTCGCCTGCGGGCACCACGATCTGCGGGGTACAGGCATTGGAAAAGAACGGCTTCCGTGCCGCCTGTATGGCTTCCATCGATGCCATCATGGAGAAGAAAAAAGACTGACCCTCACGCCGGAACCGGCATTCCTCAGAATTCGAACATATCGTGGCGTGCCGCGGCACCCACGGAATAGACAAACACCCTGTCTCCCTCCCGGAGCATCAGACTGCCCTTCGGGAGGATCGAATCGTTCCCTCTCTTGATCAATACGATAAAACTCTGTCTGGAGATATCCAGGTTGCGGATCTCGCATCCGTTCCAGGGATGATTCGCTTTCAGGAGGACTTCCTTGATGTTGACCGGCTGATCATCCTGTACCGCCTCCGCCGCAAGAATGACCAGATCGGTCATCTGCAGCACCAGATCTCCTCGCGGGATGAGGATCTCTCCGTTCCTCTGCACACCCGCGATCAGGATTCCGTGCGGGAGCCGTAGGTCGGAGATGGCTTTGCTGCACCACGCATCGTCTTTATTCAATTTCAATTTAACAAATTTGACGTCCTCTTCCTGGGCGATATCGCCGATCCGCTTCAGCCGTGTGTACTGTTCCACGAAGCCGGCGCTGATGATACCGGTGGGGACCGCCACTACCAGGACTCCCAGAAAGGTGATACAGATCCCGAAGAGCTTGCCCACATAGGTCACGGGATAGATATCGCCGTAGCCGACGGTCAGCAGTGTGGATACCGACCACCAGATCCCGGAAAAGGCGTTGGTGAAGACCTCGGGCTGCGCTTCATGCTCCAGCGAATACATGCACAGGCTGGAGGCCGTCATGAGCACCGCGAGGATGAAGACCGAGGAGAGCAGCTGCTGCTTCTTGGAGACGATGACCTCCGTGATGACATTGAGGGAGTCATAATAGGCGTTGATCCGGAAGAGGCGGAAGATCCTGGCCACACGGAACATCCGGAAGGCGGCCGTCCCCGCCGGGAAGAAGATCGGCAGATAATAGGGCAGGAACGACAGCAGATCGATAAGCCCCGCGATGGAAAAGATGTACAGCAGGAGGGACTTGATCTCGCTCTTCTGCTCCTCATACAGCAGTCCCGCGGTCAGAAGCCGCAGCACATAGTCCACGGCGAAAAGAAAGACCGTCACCGATTCGATGCCGCGCAGCAGACCGCCGTGCGCTTGAGCAACGGTATCAAAGGTGAGTGCAAAGCTGACCGCCAGGTTCAGGATAAGAACAAGAGTGCTCACAATATCATAGATCTGGTTGGCGCGGTCATTGATGACCTTAACGGAAACCAGATCAAAGATCTGTGCACGGATCTTGCAAAAGAGCTGTTTCCCTGTACCGGCGGATCCCTTCATAAAAAGTCCCGTCACCTCCCGAGAATGGCGGAGAAGCTGTTCAGGATCCCCTCAACGATCTCGGGCTTGTTCATGGAATACACATGGATATGGTTCACGCCGTTGGCGATGAGATCGATGATCTGCTCCGCGGCGTAGATCACACCCGCCTGCTGCATCTTACGGGGATCGTCGCCGTAGCGGTCCACCATCGTGCGGAAGCGCTGCGGGACCGTCGCTCCGGAGAGCGCCACGCTCCGCGCCACCTGCTTTTTGTTGGTGATCGGCATGATGCCGGGCAGCACGGGGACCTCGATCCCGGCCTCGCGGATCCGGTAGAGGAAGTTATAGAGCGTATTGTTATCAAAGAACATCTGGGTCGTGAGGAAGGAGCAGCCCGCCTCGACCTTTTCCTTTAAGTGGGCGATATCCTCGGACTGGCGCTCGCACTCCACGTGTCCCTCGGGATAGCAGGCGCCGCCGATGCAGAAGGTGTCCGGTCCCGCGATCTCGCGGATATCACGGATCAGGTCCACGGCGTAGAGATAATCCTCACTCCGCTTGCCGTCCTTGGGGATATCCCCGCGCAGGGCCATGATGTTCTCGATCCCGCGGCTCCTGTAATCCGTAAGCATCCGGCGGACATCGTCTCTGGACGCCGCGACGCAGGTCAGATGCGCCAGCACGGTCACGTCATGCTCTTTCTGCAGCTGCTCCGCCAGCTGGGCCGTATTGGCCGCCGTATTGCCGCCGGCGCCGTAGGTCACACTCATGAAATGCGGCTTCATCGCCGCGATCTCCCCGGCCGCCCGTGCCACATCCGCAAAGGAGGCATCCGTCTTGGGCGGAAAGACTTCAAACGAAAGAGTCACTTCATTGTTCTTCAAGATCTCCGATACTTTCATCCCGTTATCCCCCGCAGGTATAGCAATTCCCACGGCAAAGCCGTGGGAATCGTCACAGTTCGCATCCGCAATAAGCGGTCCTTATTTCGCCGCAGTCTTCTTTGCAGCGGGCTTCTTCGCAGCCGTTGTCTTCTTGGCCGCAGGCTTCTTGGCGGCAGGCTTCTTCGCAGCCGTCGTCTTCTTCGCGGCGGGCTTCTTCGCGGCCGTTGTCTTCTTGGCAGCGGGCTTCTTGGCAGCCGGTGCCTTCTTCGCGGCACTCTTCACAAGATTGCCGAGGATCTCGGCCTTGCCGAGGTCACCCTCCGCATGGAGCCTGCCGGTGAGATTGGCATTGATCAGATCCGTCTTGCCGTCCACCACCTCAAGCAGCGCGTCCGCGGGAGCCGTCACTTTGATATCATGCTCATAGTACTCATAAGGCTCCACGGCGATCCTGCCGTCCGCGATCTCGATGTAGAATGCACCCTCGCCCTCACCGGTGATATCAACCTGTACAGCAAGGCGGTCCTCCGCGCTCGCAGGCTTGAAGCCCTGGAAATGCTTTTTTACTTTGGCAACGATTTCTTCATAGGTCATGATTGTCCCCTTTCTGCATCTGTAAACTCTTCATGCTTCCTTTTACGGTTCTGTGGCTGTGAAAAAAGCTGGCGACGGGAATCGGACCCGTGACCTCCGCACTACCAATGCGACGCACTACCGACTGTGCTACGCCAGCCTGATCCGGTCAGATAATCACGCCGAGTCAACGCGGATATTCTACCACTTGCCAAATCGCATGTCAACGGCAAATGTAGAACAGGTGGAAAAACAGGCTTAAAATCTCACCATCTGCTTCAGGATCATGTTGACGAATTCGGGATTTGTCCTGGTCCTGGAGAAGAGATTGATGATCTGATCCACCGCTTCGTCGCCCTTCATGCCGTTGTAACCGCGGCGCATGATGGCCACCGCCTCCATCTCCTGTCTGGACAGCAGCAGATCTTCTCTGCGGGTTCCGGACTTGGGGATGTTGATGGCAGGGAAGACACGGCGTTCCTGCAGCTTGCGGTCGAGGATCATCTCCATATTGCCGGTGCCTTTGAATTCCTCGTAGACGACATCGTCCATCTTGGAGCCCGTCTCGATGAGCGCCGTCGCGAGGATCGTGAGGCTCCCGCCCTCGCGCATGTTGCGCGCCGCGCCGAAGAAGCGCTTGGGCATGTGCAGTGCCGCGGGATCCAGACCGCCGGAAAGTGTGCGGCCGGAGGGTGTCACGACCAGGTTGTAGGCGCGGGTGAGACGCGTGATGGAATCCAGCAGGATCATCACGTCCCGTCCGTGCTCGACCAGACGCTTGGCGCGTTCGATCACCATCTCCGAGACGCGGCGGTGATGCTCGGGCGTCTCGTCAAAGGTGGAATAGATCACTTCTACATTGGGACCCTCGATCGTCTCCTTGATATCCGTGACTTCCTCCGGACGTTCGTCGATCAGGAGGATGATCATGTGGATATCGGGATTGTTCGCCTTAACGGATTTGGCCACATCCTTTAACAGAGTCGTCTTGCCGGCCTTGGGCGGCGAGACGATCATGCCGCGCTGTCCCTTGCCGACGGGGCAGATGAGGTCCATGATGCGCATGGCGATCGAGGAGCCGGGGCGCTCCAACACCAGCTTCTGCTCCGGGAAGATCGGCGTCATATCCTCGAAGTTGCGTCTCTTGGAAGCCGCTTCGGGATGATAGCCGTTGACCGATTTCACATAGAGCAGGGCGCTGAACTTCTCACCCTGTGTCTTGACTCTGGTATTGCCGACGAGGATATCCCCCGTCTTGAGATTGAACCGGCGGATCTGGCTGGGTGCCACATAGACATCGTTCTCGCCGGGCAGATAGTTCGCGCTGCGGATGAATCCGTAGCCGTCAGGCATGACCTCGAGGATCCCGTTGGCCTCCATCCCGCTGTCCAGATCGCTCTTCTCCGCTGCCACCTCGCCGGCGGAGCTGCCCTCCTGGCTCTTCTCGGCGGATGCCGGTTCCGTCTCAGCGGCAGCTGCCTGCCGCTCCGGCGCCGCGCTTTTCTGTGCCGGCGCGGGCGCGGGTGCCGCGCTCTCCTGCGGCTTGGCGGCCGCTGTGTCTCTCTTTGCCTCCTCCGCCAGCAGCAGCTCGATCACATCGGCCTTCTTCATCACCGATACGCCTTTCAAGCCGCATGCTTTCGCCATCTCCTTGAGCTGTGTCAACGGGAGGGACTCGAGTTTCTCTTTCAGATTAGTCATACACTTCCTCTCTGCATAATGCCCGGATATGCCTGTTCTGTCCTGATGGATCTGTTTCTGTTAACCTGTATCTCTGTACTGTACTGTTCTCGTCTCTTCTGGGTAAATGTTCGACCGGCTCCCTTACTGCCGTAAGAATTAGACGGTCGTATTATAGCGCAAGAAAACACGAAAAGCAACAGGCTTTTTTTGTCAGATCCTGTTATCCTCCGTGATATGCGCCCGGACAGCGGCGGAGACCGCATCGGCAACGCGCGGATCAAAGGCTGCGGGCAGGATGTGATCTTCATCGAGCGTCGCGTCGTCCACGAGAGAGGCGATGGCATCCGCCGCCGCGAGCTTCATCTCCTCCGTGATCTGTCTGGCATGTCCTTCCAGTGCGCCCTTGAAGATGCCCGGGAAGACCAGGACATTGTTGACCTGGTTGGGGAAATCACTCCGGCCGGTGCCGATGATCCTGGCGCCGCCTGCCTTGGCCTCATCCGGCATGATCTCCGGCACGGGGTTGGACATGGCGAAGATGATGGGATCCGGCCGCATGGAGGCGATCATCTCCCGGGTCACGATGCCGGGCGCGGAGACGCCCACGAAGACATCCGCATCCTTCAAAGCATCCGCCAGACTCCCCTGTACGCCGCGCGGATTGGTGATCTCGATCATCTCGAGCTTTGTCTTGTTGCTGCCGGCGGTCTCCCTGCAGATCACACCTTTTCGGTCGCATAAAATAACATCTGTTATTCCCGCGCGCATCATGAGCTTTGAGATTGCCACACCGGCTGCGCCGGCGCCGGAGACCACCACGCGGGTGTCCTTCTTCTCTCTTTTTAAGAGCCGCAGCGCGTTCGTCAGTCCGGCCAGCACGATGATGGCCGTGCCGTGCTGATCGTCGTGGAAGACGGGCACATTCAGCTCCTTCTTCAGCCGCTCCTCGATCTCGAAGCATCTGGGAGCGCTGATGTCCTCCAGATTGAAGCCGCCGAAACCGGGGGCCAGCTGCTTCACCGCTTTGATGATCTCTTCGGTATCCTGCGTGTCAAGACAGATCGGCACGGCGTTGACACCGCCGAATTCCTTGAAGAGCACTGCCTTGCCCTCCATGACGGGCATCGCCGCGTAGGGGCCGATGTTGCCGAGTCCGAGGACCGCGCTCCCGTCGGAGACGACGGCGATCGTATTGGATTTGATCGTATACTTATAGGCCAGCTTCGGGTCTTCCGCGATCAGTTTGCAGGGCTCCGCCACACCGGGCGTATAGGCGATCGCCAGATCCTCCGCGCTCTTCACCGCCGCCTTGGAGGTGACCGTCAGCTTCCCCTGCCATTCTTCGTGACGCTTTAATGCTTCTTCCGCTGTGTTCATGCTGCTGCTCCTTTCATGATCCGCCGTCCATACGGCTGTTACGTCTCTCAACCGGTCTTCCGCGCTTACGGCCATCCCGAGATGCCGATGATGCCCAACGCGAAATCGGTATATGATGCACTGTCCTCTCTGTCGATGTGCTTGTAAATCTCGTAGACCCGCTTATGTCCGCCGCCGATCCCGTTGAGGCCCAGCGCCAGATTCTGTGCCACTTCGACCGAATGGTCGGATTCCCTGGCATAGATGAAGATGTCGATGTCGGGGTTGGCCGCCGCGATCTTGTATGCATAGGCAAAAGCCGCCGCCTGCAGCTCCTGTCCGGATGTGGAGGAATACCCCTGCTCGCTCAGGATGATCGAGCGCACCTCCCCGTTCTTCTTTAACAGGTGCTCCCCGTGCATGTAGTTCGTCAGCACGCCGATATTCTTCATGGTGATGAAGGAGGTATCCGCCCCGTTCGTCACCAGCGAATTGGATTTCCAGAAGGCCGTCTGCGTCAGCGGCACGGAATACGGATGGTAAGCCAGTCCCCAGTCGATATCTCCGTGCTTGCGGATGTCCGCGGCGAAGAGATCCAGCAGATCCCTGGCATCGTAGTCCGGATTGTTGCTCTTATTCCTGTCCCACTGCTGGTCCAGACAGATATAGACACCGGCGCCGCCGTTGACGGACTTGATCGCGTTGTAGAAGACGCGGTACGCTTTTGCATAGGCATTGGTATAGGCCTCCAGCGAAGTCCCGCTCGCCATATAGTTCCATTCCCGGCGTGCGTTGACCTCGTTGCCGATGATCCAGTTCTGCACGCGGCCGTGCGTCGTATCGGAGTAACGGCTCGCGAGGAAGGACGCCACTGCGCCGATCGCTTCGACACCGTCCGCCGTCGCCCCGTTGAACATGTAATACGGTGCCGTGGAACCGGAGCGGGCCTGCGGATGCGTGAATTCCGGATAGGCGGACACCGGGGCATTGTCCAGGATGATCCCGGTGATGTCGATGCCTTTTTTCGTCATCGTCGAGAACAGATAATCGTACTCGTGCAGATGGGCGCCGTTGAAATACCAGGTCTTGCCGTGATAGGTGTAGGACACCGTGGGATAGGCCGCGTTGGAGGTCCCGCCGAGGATGTGCGACAGCGGGAAATTGTAGGTCGCGTACTGCACGCCCAGATCATCCCACTCGTTGCCGCCGGTCTTCAGCGGATCGATCAGGAGACCTTTCTTGGACCGGTGCTTGCTGCCGGAATAATTGAAGGAAGCGAGTGCTTCCGGATTCTCCACATATTTGGAGGCGCTCACCGGGAGATAGCTGCCTCCCTGCTTCACCGCCACATAGAAACGGGAAAACAGCCGCGAGGCCGTCGTCCCGCGTTTCATATCCAGAGTAAAGGAGACCTGCGCATCCTTGTAGCACTTGCTCACGGGCTCCGCGTCAGCCGCCGGGCCGTCCTCCCAGATCATCTCCTCAAAGAGGTAGTAATACTTGTCGTCGCTCTTGAGCAGACCGGGCGAGGTCACGGAGATCGTCACATTGCCGCTGCCCACGCGGACAGAATCCACTTCCGCAAATTCAGCAGCGGCTTCCGCCGACAATTCCATCTCCTCCGGACGCAGCGCCAGTGCATCGCGCACCCCCGTGCCGGCCAGCACGATCCCCTCCAGCACATCTTCATGGAGCACCTCCGCCGTGAAGACATCCTCCGCGACGGGCTCGATCTGCTCCGACAGCAGATCCTGTCCGGGTTCCTCATCCGTATGCCTGAGGAGCATCCACGTACATAGGACGCAGACACCCACGATGGCAAACATGATCCCCGCGGACAGGATCCGCAGAAACAGGAGATCCTTACCTTTTAAGAGCCGGTTCCTGCTCCGTACGGTCTCCCGTCGTATTCTCTTTTTCTTTCTGCCGCTCAACCCGCCCGGCCGGACCGGACATCCTCAAACTCGCGCAGGATCTCCTCATCGGGTGCCTTGGTGCACAGGCTCACGATGATGATGGCGAGGAGGCTTAAGAAGAAACCGATCAGCAGGGAATAGACCCCTGTCACACTGCCTGCGGTCTGGCCGCCGAAGAGCGGCAGATAATCCCAGAAGATCACGGTCAGCGCGCCCACCGCGATACCGGCGATGGCACCCTGTGTATTGGTGCGTCTCCAGTACAGGGACAGGAGAACGGTCGGGCCGAATGCGGCGCCGAGCCCCGCCCAGGCATCGGACACGAGACCCATGATGGAATTGTCCGGATTGAGTGCGATGAAGTAGGCCACAACGGCGATCGCCACCACGACGGCACGGGAGTACCACACCATCTTCGCGTCACTCTGCTTCTTGCGCAGGAAGCCCTGATAAAGATCCTCCGTCACGGAGCTGGCCGTGACGAGCAGCTGGGAATCCGCCGTGGACATGATGGCCGCCAGGATCCCGCACAGGAAGATGCCGGCGATGATGGGCGCCTTGATATCGCGCGTGAAGACATCGATGATCATGTACATGAAGACGCGCTCGCTCTCGCCGCTCGCCGTCAGATCGTTCGCCAGATACGCCCGGCCGATGATTCCGATCACGCAGGCAAAGAACAGGGACAGCGCCACCCAGATGATGCCGACCGACTTCGCCTTGTTGAGCTCCTTATCATCCCGGACCGCCATGAACCGCACCAGGATATGCGGCATGCCGCAGTAGCCGAGGCCCCATGCCAGCTGGGATAATACAGAAACAAGTGTTATTTTTTCACCGCCGTCGTAGAGAGGGCTTAAGAAAGCCGGATCCGCCGTGGCAGCGGAGCTCATATCGCCGCCCAGCAGCGCAAAGGCCGCGATCGGTACCGCGAGCAGCGCCACCAGCATGACCGTCCCCTGGATGAAGTCCGTGTCGCACACCGCGGTGAAACCGCCCAGCAGCGTGTAGGTCAGGATGACGATCGCGCCGATCGTGAGCGAAAGCCTGTAGTCGATACCGAAGACCGTGGTAAAGAGCTGGCCGCCGGCGGAAAGCGCCGAAGCGGTATAGACCAGGAAGAAGATCATGATCGCCAGAGAGGAGACGAGGAGCAGTCCTCTCTTCTCATCATGGAAGCGGTTGCCCAGATACTGGGGCAGCGTCACCGCATTGCCCGCGCGGATCGTATATCTGCGCAGCCTCGTGGCGATGAAGAGCCAGTTCAGCACGGTGCCGATGAAGAGGCCCACCGCGATCCAGATCTGACCCGTGCCCAGCGCGTAGATCGATCCGGGCAGGCCCATGAGGAGCCATCCGCTCATGTCGGAGGCCTGCGCCGAGAGCGCCGCCACGAAACCGTTCAGGCGTCTCCCTCCCAGGAAGTAATCCTCCGAAGAATTGTTCTGCTTCAGGCTGTAGACGCCCACCAGCACCATTACCGCGAGGTAGATGGTAAAGGAAAGCACGATCCATCCGGTACTCATTGTTTTTTCCCCCCTTCTTGACTACATGGACATTGATAACAGGTTACATCTTTTCCGGTGCTTCAAATCCCAGCATGTCGATGCCGGTTTCCAGGATCTTTTTCGTCATGGCGATCAGCGCGATATAGCTCTGCTTCTTCCCCTCGTCCGGTTCCGCCAGGATCTTCGTCTCATGGTAGAACGAATTGAAATCGTTGGCGAGCTCATAGATATACGCGCAGATCCGGTTGGGCGCAAGCTCCGACACCGCGCTTTCCACCGCCTCCGTGAAGCGGGTCAGCTGCAGCGCGAGGGCCTTCTCCGAGGCGGATGCCGCATCCGACAGGAGCGCACCTTTCACATCTCCGCCCTGCTCCTCGTATTTGCGGAGGATCGACTTGATCCGCACGATGGTATAGAGGATGTACGGACCGGTGTCCCCCTCAAAGGACATGAATTTCTTCAGATCAAAGATATAGTCCTTGGCGGGCTGGTTAGAGAGATCGCCGTATTTGATGGCGGCCAGCGCGACTGTCCGCGCGGTCCGCAGCGCTTCCTCCTCCGGCATGTCGGGATTGCCTTCGCGGATCCGGGAGAGCATCTCCTCCCCCGTGTCGTTGACCAGCGCCTCCAGGCGCAGCGTCCCGCCGTCCCTGGTCTTGAACGGATGGCCGTCGGGGCCGTTCATGGTGCCGTTGCCCACGAAGCGCAGCTCCGTCTCCGGCATCACAAGCCTCGTCTTCTTCGCGGCGCGGAAGACCTGCTCAAAATGCAGGGCCTGCCGTTTGTCCGTGAAATAATAGATGGCATCGGGATGAAATTCCCGCATCCGCTCCTGTATGGTCGCGAGATCCGTGGTGGCATAGAGGGCCGCCCCGTCGGATTTCAGGACGATGCAGGGCGGAAGCTCCTTGGCGTCATCCTCTCTCGTCACATCGATCACGAGCGCACCCTGGCTCTCGTGAACGTAACCGTTCTGCCGGAAATAGTCCACCATCCCCGGGATCACCTCATGGACATCGCTCTCGCCGCGCCACAGATCAAAGCTGACATGCAGGCTGTCGTAGTTCTTCTTCAGATCCGGGATGGAGAGGTTCATGATGTGCCGCCAGATGGCACGGTAGCCGCGGTGACCGTCCTGCATGAGCCGCGTGGCTTCGAGTGCCCGGGCCTTATAGGCCGCGGCCGCTTCCTGCTCCTCCGGAGACGCGTCCTCAGCCGCCTTGGACTTGCCGCTCGCGGTGGGATACATCTCCGAAAGTTCCTCCAGCGTGAAGGGGGCTTCCTTGGGATAAGCGCCCGTGTAGTTCTCATCAAAATAAGGAAGATCCGGCTTGCGCTCCTGCAGTTCCGTGATCACCAGGCCCATCTGCAGGCCCCAGTCGCCCATATGGATATCGCCGGTCACGTCATTCCCGGCATAGCGCAGGATCCGCTTTACCGCCTCGCCGATGATGGCGGGACGCAGGTGCCCCACATGCAGCGGCTTCGCCACATTGGCACCGCCGAAGTCCAGGATGATCTTCTTCGGATGTGCGGGCAGCTCCAGGCCGAACTTCTTCTCGTGCAGCATCTTCACCAGATAGCCGCGCACGAAATCCGGCTGCAGCGTGAGATTGATGAAGCCGGGGCGGATCGCATCCACCGCGGCGAAGATCTCATTTCCCGCAAGCTGTTCCTTCACCGCCTCCGCGATCTCAAAGGGATTCTTATGGAGAGACTTGGCGAGCGCCATGGCTCCGTTACACTGATACTCGCACAGATCCGGGCGGTTGGATACGACCACCTGCCCCTGGGCAGGATCAAAGCCCGCCGCGGCAAATGCCTTCTGTACCTGCGCCGTGATAAGTTCCGGCAGTTTCTTCATGATCGGGATACCTCACAGTTTTTTGCGTGAATGACTGACTGACAGACAAGAAAACAGTTTAGCATAAAGAAGCGTTCCTGTGCAAGCAAATGTGCGCCGGACGGGCACGTTTTCAATATAATATCAACTGTTATTATTTGTTTCCCTCTCCCGCTTCGAATACCCGCAGCCGCAGTAGTCCTGCCGGTACAGGCCGTATTCCTGCGACAGCTCGATGGAGCGGCGGTAGCCGTCCCGTTTCTTGAAATCCGAGGGAAGCCATCGCACGCCGTGCTCCCGGGCGGTTTCCTCCCCGATCGCGTTCAGGAGATCCGCGTCCTTTAACGGGCTGATGGTGAGCGTCGTCGTCATGTACGGGAAACCCTCCGCCGCCGCGATCCGGGCCGTCTCCGCCAGTCTCAGCCGGAAGCAGACCGCACAGCGCTCCCCTCCCTCGGGCAGGTCCTCCATCCCGCGCACTGCCCCATGAAACTCCGCCGGATCATAGCGTCCCTCCAGGACCCCGATCGGGACCGGCTCCGCCCCCGCGGGGATGCGCAGGCCCGGGGATACCGCATCCTCCGTGCCCGCCCGCGGATCCCGGATCCGCTCATTGTAAGCCCGGATCAGACGTTTTTCCTCCTCCAGGCGTTTGGCATATTCGGATGCTTCATCGATATTGGGATTATAATAGAAGACCGTGACCGCAAAATCCGGCACGAGCCGTTCCAGACAGGCCGAGGAACAGGGGGCGCAGCAGGCATGCAAAAGCAGCCCCGGTCTCTCTCCGGCAGAGAGCGCGGCGATCTGCTCCCGCATGGCTCTGTCGTGATTGGCTTTGTTCATGACCGGCCGGATCCGTTACAGCTTCGCGGCGTCCACGAGGGTCAGATCCTCCTCCCGCTCGCCGTTCTCCAGACTCGCCACAAGGGCTCTCGCCGTATCCAGCGCCGTGAGCACATTGACGCCCGTCTCGATGGCGGTGCGGCGTATGAGGAAGCCGTCCCTGGTCTTGTCCCGCCCCTGTGTGGGCGTATCGATGACGAGATCGATCCGGTGGCCCAGGATCAGGTCGATGACCGTCGGGGACTCCTGATGGATCTTGTTGATCTTGCGCGCCTTCACACCGTTCTCATTCAGGATCTGCGCCGTGGAACGGGTGGCATAGATGATATAGCCCAGCTTCTCATAGCGTCTGGCGATCTCGATCACCTCGCCCTTGTCCGCGTCGCGCACGGTGATGATCATCTGCTTGTGCTTCGGCAGATGGTAGCCGGCGCCCAGAAACGCCTTGTACAGCGCTTCGTTGAAGTTGTCGCTGATGCCCAGGCATTCGCCCGTGGATTTCATCTCGGGGCCGAGGCTGATCTCAGCTCCGCGGATCTTCTCAAAGGAGAACACCGGCATCTTGACGGCGATATGCCCGGATTCCGGCTGCAGGCCCGGCGTATAGCCCAGATCCGTGAGCTTCTTCCCGAGCATCACCTGCACCGCCAGATCCACGATCGGGATGCCCGTCACCTTGCTGATGTAGGGCACAGTCCGGGAGGAACGCGGATTGGCTTCGATGATATAGACCTCGTCTCCCACCGCGATGAACTGCACATTGATGAGTCCCACCACATGCAGCGCCCTGGCGAGCCTCGCCGTATACTGTTCGATCTTATCCCGCGCCGCTTCGGATAATGTCTGGGCCGGATAGACCGAGATGGAATCCCCGGAATGGATGCCGGAGCGCTCGATATGCTCCATGATGCCGGGGATCACGATGTTTTCGCCGTCGCAGACCGCGTCGACCTCCGTCTCCGTGCCCTGCAGATATTTGTCGATGAGGATCGGATGATCCTGCGCATAGCGGTTGATGATCGCCATGAACTCCTCGATCTCCTCATCGTTGATCGCGATCTGCATCCCCTGGCCGCCCAGCACATAGGAGGGACGGATCAGCACGGGGTAGCCGAGGCGGTTGGCCGTCGCAACGGCTTCCTCCGCTGTGAAGACCGTGGCGCCTTCCGCTCTCGGGATCCCGGTCTCGCCGAGGATCTCGTCGAAGAGCTCGCGGTCCTCCGCCGCATCCACATCCGCGGCATCGGTCCCGTAGATCTTCACTCCCATGCGCATCAGATCCTGCGTGAGCTTGATGGCCGTCTGCCCGCCGAACTGGACCACGGCGCCGTCCGGCTTCTCCAGACGCACGACATTCTCCACATCCTCCGGCGTCAGCGGCTCGAAATAGAGCTTGTCCGCGATATCGAAATCCGTGGAGACCGTCTCCGGATTGTTGTTGATGATGATCGTCTCATAGCCTTCCTTGGCAAAGGCCCAGGTCGCATGGACCGAGCAGTAGTCAAATTCGATCCCCTGCCCGATGCGGATCGGTCCGGAGCCCAGAATCAGGATCTTTTTGCGTTTATTTTTTCCTGATTTAATATCTGAGGCTTTATCGATATCATCTGTTATTGAATCCGTCTGATTGATATCGCTTGATATTTTATTCTCTTTCTTTTCGATAACATCTGTTACTAAACGTTCCGCCGCCTCGTTTTCCTCGCTGCTGTCCCCGTAGACCGAGTAATAATACGGCGTCTCGGCGGCGAACTCCGCCGCGCAGGTGTCGACCAGCTTGTAGGCCGCCTCGATCCCGCTGCCGTAACGCAGCGCTCTGATCCGGTCCTCCGGGAGTCCCGTGAGCCTGCTGATCACCGTGTCCGGGAATTCCAGCTGCTTGGCTTTGAGCAGGAGCCCCGCATCCAGGGATTTTCCCGCTTCCTTCAGGCTTTTCTCCGTCTCCACGAGATTGCGCAGCTTGTCGATGAACCAGACATCCACCATGGTGATCTCATGGATCCGGCGCATCGTGAAGCCGCGCCGCAGCGCCTCCGCGATGACCCAGATGCGCATGTCATCCACCAGATACAGGCGTTCCTTGAGTTCATCATCCGCCAGCTCCGAGAAGTCATAGGACAGCAGGGAATCCACATGCTGCTCCAGGGAACGGATCGCCTTCATGAGCGCACCTTCGAAATTGGTGCAGATGCTCATCACCTCGCCGGTCGCCTTCATCTGGGTGGTGAGGGTCCGCTTGGCCGTGAGGAACTTATCAAAAGGAAGTCTCGGGAATTTCACGACGCAGTAATCGAGCGCCGGCTCGAAATCCGCCATCGTCTTGCCGGTGATCGCATTCGGGATCTCGTCCAGCGTATAGCCGAGCGCGATCTTGGCCGCGACTCTGGCGATCGGGTAACCGGTCGCCTTGGAGGCCAGTGCCGAGGAGCGCGAGACACGAGGATTGACCTCGATCACACAGTATTCAAAGGAATCGGGATGCAGGGCGAACTGCACATTGCAGCCACCGGTGATCCCCAGCTCATCGATGATGGAGAGCGCCGAGGAGCGCAGCATCTGATGCTCCCTGTCGCCCAGCGTCTGGGAGGGTGCCACGACGATGCTGTCGCCGGTATGAACACCGACGGGATCCAGATTCTCCATATTACAGACGGTGATCCGGTTCCCCGCGCCGTCGCGCAGAACCTCATACTCGATCTCCTTCCAGCCCGCGATGCAGCGCTCCACCAGCACTTCGCCGACGCGGGAGAGGCGCAGGCCGTTGCTCAGGATATCCGTCAACTGACCGGCGTCATAGGCGATGCCGCCGCCGGAGCCGCCCAGCGTATAGGCAGGGCGCAGCACCACCGGGTATCCGATCTTCTCGGCGAACTGCCGGCCTTCGTCCACACTCGTCACGACGAGGGAGGGCGCGCAGGGCTCGCCGATCTTTTCCATCGTATCCTTGAAGCACTGTCTGTCCTCGGCCTTGCGGATCGTCTCCGCCGTGGTCCCGAGCAGCCGCACATGATGCTTCTCGAGGAAACCGCTCTCCGCGAGTTCCATCCCGAGGTTTAATCCCGCCTGTCCGCCCAGTGTGGGAAGCACGGAATCGGGCTTTTCCTTCTCGATGATCTGCTCCAGAACGCGCTTCGTGAGAGGTTCGATGTAAACCTCGTCCGCGATGTCCCGGTCCGTCATGATCGTGGCCGGATTGGAATTGACGAGCACGACCTCGATGCCTTCCTCCTTGAGGGAGCGGCACGCCTGGGTCCCCGCGTAGTCAAATTCCGCCGCCTGTCCGATGACGATCGGGCCGGAGCCGATGACCAGTACTTTTTTGATGCTTTGATCCTTGGGCATTGGAGTTACCTGCCTTTTGCTCTTAACATGCTCTCTATGAAACGGTCGAACAGCACCCCGCTGTCATGCGGGCCGGGGGAGGCCTCCGGATGGAACTGCACGGTGAAAAGTTCCTTTCCGCTGTAATCCAGCCCCTCATTGGTGCCGTCGTTGACATTGACAAAGGCTTCCGCGGCCACGCCGTCCGGAACGGTCGCCGTGTCCACCATATAGCCGTGGTTCTGCGAGGAGATGTAGACTCTCCCCGTCTTCTGATCCTTTACCGGATGATTCGCGCCGCGGTGGCCGTACTTCATCCGCTTCGTATCCGAGCCCGTCGCCAGCGCCATGAGCTGATGTCCCAGACAGATGGCAAAGGTCGGCACATCGGAAGCGTATATTTTCTTAATTTCTGATATAATTTCCGTATTTTCCTTAGGATCTCCGGGGCCGTTGGAAAGCATAATCCCGTCAAATCCGCCGGATATCAGTTCTTCCGCTGGTGTATGCGCCGGAAATACCGTAACTTCAAGGCCTCTGGAAGCAAGTCCGCGGACGATCCCGCGCTTTACTCCGAAATCCAGGAGCGCCACACGCAATCCCGTACCGGGAAGCGGAGAACTGCCTTGACTCTTGTGGTCAACGCCTTTGGCCCCCGCATGTTCGCTGCCATGGCTGCCCGGACGGACCGTATAGCTCTTTTTGCAGGTCACCCGGTCCACCACCCCCTGTACCCGGTAGGCGGCGATCCGGTCTCTCAGCTGCGGGATCGTCTGCTCCGTCGGTTCCACCGTGGTGATCATCCCGTTCATGGTGCCCTTCTCCCGGAGGATCCGCACCAGCTTCCTGGTATCGATCCCCTCGATCCCGGGCACGTCGTATTTGACGAGAAATTCCTGGAGACTCATATCACAGCGGAAATTGGAGGGCTGTGTGCACAGTTCGCGCAGGATCACGCCGTCCAGCCAGGGCCGGTCGCTCTCCATGTCATCGATGCACACGCCGTAATTGCCGATCAGCGGCCAGGTCATGCACAGGGCCTGCCCGGCATAGGAGGGATCCGTAAAGGCCTCCGTGTAGCCGGTCATCCCGGTATTGAAGACGATCTCGCTGATGACCTCTTTTCTGGCTCCGACGGACCGGCCGGCAAAGACCGTCCCGTCTTCCAGGATCAGATACGCGTTCATGAGAAGTATTCCACCCCCGACTCAAAGATCCTCATATCCTGCTCACCGACGATATTCTTCGCGACTCCGTCGCCGATTCGCTCGCTGTGGCACATCTTACCGTAGCAGCGCCCGTCCGGCGAGGTGATGCCCTCGATCGCCAGATAGGAACCGTTGATGTTCCACTCGTCATCCATCGTGATCCGGCCCTCGGGATCGCAGTACTGCGTCGCCACCTGTCCGTTTGCGAACAGCGCATCGATCGTCTCACGCGGCGCCACGAACCGTCCCTCTCCGTGGGACGCGGGATTCACATAGACCCCGCCGGTCCGCACATGGGCAAGCCACGGCGACTTGTTCGATACGACCTTAAGATAAGCCATCTTGGAGATGTGGCGTCCGATCGTGTTAAAGGTAAGGGTCGCCGAGTCCGCTGTCTGCCCGTCGATGATCCGGCCGTCCGGCACAAGTCCCAGCTTGATGATGGCCTGGAAACCGTTGCAGATGCCGAGCACGAGGCCGTCTCTTTCATTCAGGAGCCTGTCGATCGCCTGGCGGATCCGGGCATTCCGGAAAGCCGTCGCGAAGAATTTCGCGCTGCCGTCCGGCTCGTCGCCCGCGGAGAAGCCGCCGGGGAACATGACGATCTGTGCCTCCCCGATCCCCCGCTCGAATTCGGCGACCGACTCACGGATGTCCTCTGCGGTGCGGTTCCTGAAGACACAGGTATTCACCGCGGCACCGGCCCGTTCAAAGGCACGCATCGTATCATATTCGCAGTTGGTCCCGGGGAAGACCGGGATGAAGACCGTGGGCTTCGCCACGCGGTTTTTGCACACATAGACCGGACCGCCCTCGTAGATGCCGGTTTCCACCGGCGAACGATCCTCGTCAGCCCGTGTTTTGAAGACACCCTCAAGCGTCCCCGTCCAGGCCTCCAGCGCCTCTGCCATGGGAACTGCGGCGCCCTGCGCGCCGAATGCAAAGACCGCTTCCCTGGTGACCTCGCCGAGGATCTGCGCACCGGGGATTGCCGTCAGTTCCTGCTCCCCTTCCGGCACGAGCTCCATGACGAGATCGCCGATCCCTTCGGCAAAGAGCTCTCCCGGTTTAATATCGGCTGTTATTTTAACCCCCAGGCCGTTTCCAAAGGCCATCATGGCGAGCATCGGCGCGACACCGGAGAGATCCGGCGCGCAGGCCGAGACGATCCGGCCGGCACGCATGAGGCGGATCACGGCGTCATAGGTCTCCAGCACTTTATCATATACGGGCAGACCGTCCGCGTCCTTCGGGATCCGCACCCTCGCCAGGAGATTCCCGGGCGTCTTCAGTTCCGGTGTCAGGATCTCGCCGCTCTTCGCCATATCCACCGCAAAGGACACGAGCGTCGGCGGGACATGGATCTCGTTAAAGGAGCCGGACATGCTGTCCTTGCCGCCGATCGATGCCATCCCGTAGCGCAGCTGCGCCTCAAAGGCACCGAGGAGCGCCGTGAAAGGTTCGCTCCAGTCGGTCTTGTCCACCATCCGGCGGAAGTACTCCTGGAAAGTGAAATGGATCTTCCGCGGATCGCCGCCGTTTGCCACGATCCTCGCGATTGACTGCGTGACCGCGTAGACCGCGCCGTGATACGGGCTGAAGCTCGCGATCACAGGCTCATAGCCGTAGGCCATCATGGAAACGGCATCGCTCTCGCCGCTTAAGACCGGGAGCCCCGCCACCATCGCCTGGGTCGGTGTTTTCTGATAGACCCCGCCGAAGGGCATCAATGTGGACTCCGCGCCGATCGAGGAGTCGAACATCTCGATCAGTCCCTTCTGCGAGGCGGTATTGAGATCGGAAAGCGCGGACAGGAGCGCCTTCTTCTCATCGCCCGCCTGCAGCGCATCCCGCACAGCGCTGTTGTTCACTGCCCCGAGCGGGCTCTTCGCGCGATCCGGGAGTTTGACCGTGACCGTCGTCTCCTGCGGCGCTCCGTTGGTATCGAGGAATGCCCGGGAGATATCGACAATCCTCTTTCCGCGCCAGTTCAGGACGAGGCGTGGGCTCTCCGTCACGACCGCCACTTCGGTCGCCTCCAGATTCTCCTGGGCCGCATAGGCGAGGAACTGCTGCCGGTCCGCGGGATCGATGACCACCGCCATCCGCTCCTGGGATTCGGAGATCGCGAGCTCCGTGCCGTCCAGACCCGCATACTTCTTGGGGACCAGATCCAGATTCACATCCAGACCGGGCGCCAGCTCGCCGATCGCCACGGACACACCACCCGCACCGAAGTCATTGCATTTGCGGATCAGGCTCGCCACTTCGGGCCGGCGGAAGAGACGCTGGAGCTTGCGCTCCGTCGGTGCGTTGCCCTTCTGCACCTCCGCCCCGCAGGTCGTGAGGGAACTCGTATCATGCGCCTTGGAAGAGCCCGTCGCACCGCCGATCCCGTCGCGGCCCGTCCTGCCGCCTAAAAGGATCACGATGTCGCCCGGTCGCGGGGATTCGCGCCGCACTGCGCTCTTCGGCGCCGCGCCCATGACCGCGCCGATCTCCATGCGCTTGGCCACATAATCGGGATGATAGATCTCGCGGACAAAGCCCGTCGCCAGACCGATCTGGTTGCCGTAGGAGGAATAGCCCGCCGCGGCCCCGCGCACCAGCCTCTTCTGGGAGAGCTTGCCGGGCAGGGTCTCCGAAGCCGGCCTCGTGGGATCCGCCGCTCCCGTGACGCGCATCGCCTGATAGACATAGCCGCGCCCGGACAGGGGATCTCTGATCGCACCGCCGAGGCACGTCGCCGCGCCGCCGAAAGGCTCGATCTCGGTCGGATGATTGTGCGTCTCATTCTTGAAGAAGAGCAGCCAGGTCTCCGTGCGGGTCTGCCCGTTCTCCGTGATATCCACCGGCACCTCGATGGTGCAGGCATTGTTCTCCTCGGACTCCTCCATGTCGGTGAGGCGTCCCTCTGCCTTAAGCTTCTTCATCCCCATGAGCGCGATGTCCATGAGGCATACCGGCTTCTCTTCCCTGCGCGCCTCAGTGGGATAGATCTCCTCCCTGGCCGCGGTGTAATGCCGGTAGCTCTCTTCGATCGGCATCCGGTAGTCGCCTTCTCCCCAGGTGATCTCCTTTAACTGCGTGCCGAATGTGGTATGCCGGCAATGATCCGACCAGTAGGTATCCAGCACCCGGATCTCCGTCATCGTGGGATCGCGATGCTCTTCATCCCGGAAATGATCGCGGATCCAGAGGAAATCCTGCAGGGTCATCGCGAGAGACAGCCCGTTGTAACGCGCCCGCAGCGCCTCATCGGATTCCGCCGTGAAGCCCGTAAGCACCGGTACATCCGCCGGCTCGTCATAGGTCATGGACAGAGTCGCGGGCTTGCGCTCATCCGTGACCCTCGAATCCACCGGATTCACCTCATACGCCTTGATCCGTTCGAATTCCTCATCAGAAATATCACCTGTTATTATATAGGTCACCGCCGTCCGGATCACCGGCTCTTCGTCTTCCTTAATAAATCGCACGCACTGCTCCGCGGAATCCGCCCGCTGGTCAAACTGCCCCGGCAGGGCTTCCACGCTGAAGATCCTGGCGCCTGCGGGCACCTCGATCTCCTCGCGGTAGAGCTCATCCACCGGCGGCTCCGAAAAGACGGTCCGGCAGGCTTTCTCAAAAGTCCCGTCGCTCACGCCTTCCACATCATAGCGGATGAGCTTGCGTACCTCGTCCACGCCTTTGATCCCCAGATAATGCCTGAGCTCATGGCGCACCTCGCGCGCATTGCCGGCAAATTCCTTTTTCTTTTCCACATAGATCCGTCTGACGCCCATCATTTCCTCCTGTTAGATGTCACTCATTCCCGGCGCATAAAGAAAGGTGTCCGGCCGTTCCGGGCCGGAGCACCTTTGCTCCCTGTACCTTATTCACGAAATATCCGCTCGATGACCGTATTGTTTTCCCCGCGCTCTGCCATATCGTTTCCATTATACTGTCATGGGCAGCCGTTTGCAACGTCCCCGGGAAAAATCAGGCATGCCTCATCCTGCAAAATGTCTCTTCAGAATGGCATTGATCTTCCTCTTTTCCTCCGGGGATACGGGTTCCATGTCATCATCCGCCCAGAAGCCCATGTGCAGGAGATCCGCCGGATCGCCGACAGTGAGCGTCTCATACTCGGTGTTGACCAGGGCATAGGTATCATCCGCAAAATGCAGGAGATAACCGGGGCCATAATCATTGTTCTCGATCACATATTTTTTCATGATGATTTCCTCCGATCACGGCATCATTTAAAGATTGCCTTGAGCTCGTCATAGCTGACCATATTGCCTTTGAGATCCCAGAGAGTGAGCTTCATCTCCTCCATCCCCTCGCGTCCGTATTCCTGCGGATGCGCGTTGATGATGTTGATGCAATCGTACATCTCCTTGATCTCCTTGTTCTTCTTGATCTGCGCGGAAAGCTTTTTCAGTGACTTGGGATCATCGTGGGCCAGATCCCAGTTGCCCTCAACGCCATCGTCCCTTTTGGACATGACCATGGTGGCCTCGTCGATTTCCGCGGCACCCACCTGGCCGTGGTAATGCGCCTCGTAGTAGATCTGGGCCGGCTTGTCCACGATGGTGTGGGGCGCTTCCTGTTCCGCGCTGCCCATCCCCTTCCAGTCGTTTTTCTTGAGTATCCGGGCGCGTTCATAGATCGGCATCAGGTTTTCTCCGCATCCGGTCACATCGGGGGTTTCTCCGTTTTCCCGGTCCACATAGGCGCTTCGGCCGTGCTTGAGATCGTAGAAGCTCGTCCCGCCGGGCAGCATGCCGAAGTCCGTATGAGAGTACCCCATGCTGTTGCCGGCCATAAAGGAGACCCGCCCCTTCATCTTTTCCTTGTTGAGCTTAAAGCTCACCTTGCCGTACGATGCGAGGAAATCCCTGTTGCTCCCGTACGCCCCCAGCTCCTTTGCCGTGTCCCCGCCGAGAGAGCCGAAAGAGATGCTCTCATGCGATGCCATCTTGGTATTCGCGCTGTACTGCTTAACGACCAGCGTCGCGTAACTGTCCAGATTTTTGGTCGTACTGCTGTGATAACGGCTGTTGAGGATCAGCTTGGCCGGCGTGCTCTGCACCCTGAAACGGAACTGAGATTTCTCCACCAGACGCTCCAGATACTCGTTGACCGTGGCTTCCACTTCATCCGGCGTGGTATCGGGATACTTCTTCAGGATCTTCTTCATCTGATCGACGAGGACGACCTTGATGATCATCCCCTCCGGATCGTCGTTTAACTGAGCGGATCTGCCCTTTTCGGCCAGCTTCTCGTCCGCCATCTCCTTCGCCCAGTCGATCTTCTTCGTCTTCAGGTTCTGACGCAGTTCCTTCTTATAGTCCTCATCCAGCTCGGTCTTGCGGAGTTTGCCGGTGACCTTCTGCCGGGCCGCCAGATACTCCTTCTCCATCTTCTTGTTGATCTTGACGGCCGGTACCGCTTTCTTTTCGGCCTTCTTCACGACCGGTTTTTCCATTTTCTTTTCCCCGGCCTTTTTCGCGGTCTTCTTATCGGTCTGCTTCTCTCCCTCCTTCGCTGTCTTCTTCTCTGTTTTCTTCTGCGTTCCCTTCTTTCCCGTCTTTTCGGTTTCCTTCCCGGGGAGTTCCTTCTCTCCGTCCGCCTTTGCCGCTTTGCGTTCCGCCGCCTCCCTGACGGACAGGCCCTGAAGCACCGTTTCCAGCGGCAGGGTCGCGTTATCCTTAAGCCCGTTTTCCAGCGCGTGCCGGATATTCCGGCTCTGCCTCACCATTTCCCTGCGGATGACCTGGGCGAACCGGTGCCTGGGAAGTTTCATGTTCTTTCCCTTCAGATAGTCCGCGGCGAGGATCGCGGCATCTTCGCACAGGGTAAGAAGCCTCTGCGCGGTCGCGGTGTCGATCTCCATCCTGCCCGCCCGGTTGGCCACATCATTGACGGCATCGCGATAGATATTCATGCCCTTGATCATGTCCGCGTAGTTCTGATGGGAGCCCGCTTTCTCCGTCGCGGCACGCTCCCCGATGCGGTCCAGATTATCCAGGGATTTGAACTGGGTCCCCTGCTCGACGCGGTATGCCTTTGCCGTTTCCTGAACGAGCTTCTTCTCTTTGTTCCTCCTGAAGGCATCCTCCATCTGTTCTCCGAGCTGACGATACCGGATGAATCTGGCTGTCCCGCTGCGTCCCGGTTCAAAGGCTCTCATATCCACCGCCATATTCCTGATCCGCATGGACACCCGTCCCTCCTCCAGCAGAGGCTTGACCAGTGTGATGACATGATTCTGTCTGGATGCGATCATGGCCGCATACGTCCTGAGGATCGTCTTCTCGTCATACTTCTGTTTCGACTGGCCGGCGGTATATCCGTAGTTCGCCGTCACATATTCCCTGAGCGGCATCCCGTCCACATAGAGCATATCCACCGGATCCTTGATCCCCCTGCTCTCGTAGAACGCGCCGTTCTCTCCTCTGACGTCTCCGATCCATTTATCGACCTTGGCCATGAATTTCTCTCCCGCGGCCACCTGGGCCGGTGAGAAGCGCCCTTTGCTGACAGCCTTCCCCGACAGACTCTTCAGATCCGCATCCGCCTTGATCGTCACGGCGCTCTGTACATGATCGAACTTGCCCTCGGCAGCCAGCTGTTTGTCCTTCTTCAAAGACGCCTGCTGCGCCTCCTCCTCATCCAGGAAGACCCTGGCATGCTCGAAATCCTGCTCCTCCTCATCCTCGTTCCGGTAGATGACCTGCGGGCCGTCCGTATCCTTGTGCTCCTGCTCTTTTTCTTCTTTCTGCTCCTTCTTTTCTGTCTGTTTCTCCTCCTGCTCATCGTGCAGAGCAGAGGGATCCCCGCCGTCAAAAAGCACCGCGTCTTTCATCTCATCCGCGTTAAACTGCAGGTCACCGTCGAGGTCTGCGCCCTTTTCCTTCTCCTCTTCGTCCGTATGCTCTCCGCCCTCGATCTTCAGGTCCTTCAGTCCCTTCTCAAAGGCCTTCTCATCGAAATCCTCAACGGAGACGCGTCCCCAGAAGGCCTTGAGCGCATCGGTGTATTCCTCTTCCCGGGTCTTTTTCTGTTCTCCCTTCTCTCCTGCCGTTTCCGTTTTCGGTGCTTCCTGTTTGATCGAGCGCAGACTGAAGCCGGCCTTGCCGAGCGCCCTTGCCAATTCGGGCGTGATCTTGTCCTCCATGTACGTCTTGCCGGCGCAATCCGCGATCACAGTCTGCGCGTTCTTGAGGAGGGCCAGGGTCTTCTCCTCGGAAGTCTTCTCCGCGTTGCCGTAATCACCCGCATTCTTGAAGAGTTCCATGGTGTACATCTTCTTGGCGAGATCATAGGTGATGGCGTCCAGATACTGATTCCGCAGAGCAACCAGGGTATTCTGATGGTAGTATTGCTGCGGTTTTGATTCGATGAGACCCTTGTGCAGGTCCGCATTCTCCTTGGCAAAGACATACTCATCCGCGACACGCGCCATTCTGAGCTGGGCTTCCCGTCTGAGCAGGGAGCGGCTGTAGCGCTCCTTCTTCGTCTTTTCCATCATGGCGTCCGGATCTCCCACGGCGCCGGTCCGCTCTCCCCTGACCGAGGTGAGGAAATAGACCATGGCCCTGGCAGCATTCTCCCGGCGTTTCAGATTGCCCTCCGCAGGTGCACCGGCCCCGCTGTAATCCACAAGCAGGGAACGGAAACGCTGTATCTTCTGCGCTTTCTCCTTCGCCTCCTCGGCGAGGATCTCCTCCCGGATCTGCTTCGCCTCCTCTTCGTTCTTGGCGGAGGCAGTCCGGTTCAGGATCATGGCATCAACGACATCCGTGCGGTCGATCAGATCCGGATGGAATACGATCAGTTTCTGCAGCACATCCGCCGGGATCTGCGGCATCTCACGGATCGTCTGTGCAAGAAGCTTCTGGACGTGGGTCTCATAATCCAGCTCCATCAGTTCGAGCTGTCTGCTTTCTTTTGCACGTTTGGACGCGACCCTGGAAAGATCCTTGGGCTCAAGCAGATTCAGATCCTCGTTCATGATCTTCTGACGGCCCGTGGGGTCTTCCATGAGCGCGGGATCCTTGGTCTTGAGCGTATTCTGCCACACGCGTTTCTGAGCCGCCCGGCTGATGTCCGGTCCCCCGATCTTGTGCTTTTTCTCAAGCTCGGAAAATCCTCTTGCCTCAGGGGCGGTTGAGGCGAGAGGTTTGCACTGTTTCCCTTCCGCCTGATAGTACTGGGCATCCCCCGCCACATAGGAGGACGCGTTGTAGAACACGTTCTGGTAGTATTCCGAGCCGACGGTGCGTGCCTCATCGACCTCCTGCTGCGTAAGATACCCCTCGCGCACGAGGATATCGGCGGTCGAGATCTGCTCTCCGTCCTTTGTCGTCACGGCCTTCTCGTCCAATACCTGCGTCAGGTCCTGCGTAAAGAGCATCCTCCGGTAGATATCCTTCTGGCCTTCGCCCAGCGAATGGAAGAAATGGGGGATCGGCAGCTTGTTCATGAGCGACCCGTATGTGTTCTCCGCCCGCTTGACGCAGTTTGCCATGAGCCTGAACAGCTTGGCCTGCGAAGAGAGCCACCGCGTGCGTGCATAGGCATAATCCGCTTCCCTGGTAAGATCCAGTTCCTTGTTGCTGCCGATCATGAGTCCCTCGACGATCTCGAACAGTTCCTCGTCCGGCAGTTCATGGGCATAGGTCAGGGTAAAGTTGGTGAGCATGCGGGCCGGTGTCGGGTGGAATCCCAGGACCTCGCCGGTCTTCGGATCGGTCAGATTGAAATCGGAGACACGTTTTCCCTCCACCCTCATGACGTTGTTGAGCTGTTCTCTGGTGGCCAGCTGTTCTTCGTTATAGGCGACTTCTTTGAGTCGTTTTTCCGAGGTGCCGCCCTTAAAGACGCTGCTGTGTACGACGAGATCCTTCCAGTTCTTCAACTCGGGATCCTTCTCCATCGCAAGCGCTTTGGTATTCTCGATCTCCTCGTTTGCGATCTCGGACAGACAGGTGTTTTCCAGCCACTCACCCTCTTTGTCTTTGGGGTTGATGAGGTTGAAGTATTTCCTAAGCTTCTTATGCAGCGCAACCACCTGTTCCGTCTTGGCCTGCGAGAGGTCCGCCTTGCCGGTCAGATAGGCGTTGTGGTGGGACTGCTCTTCCTGTGCGGTAAGCAGTGCGTCCACATCGAGTTCCGTACGCTTGAGCCCGTCCGCATTCTTCAACCGGTCGGCGCACTCGGCCGTGAGGCGGATGAGGTCCGCCACTCTCTTTTGTATCTGCCCGTCCTTTTCTCCGGCTTCGGGCCCCAGTTCGCTGTTCTCCCTGAGGATCGCATGGGAGTTGGTCATCAGAAGTTTCCTCGCGCGGTAATAATCCGAAATGGCGAGGAGCTTTGCGAGCTTATCCTTGACATAGCCCAGTGAAGATTCATCTTCCCGCGCCGCCAGCGTCTCCACATAATCCGGATTGGCAAGCAGCAGTTTTTCAAACCCTCTGGCCTTGGCGGAGATCTCCTCCAGTTTTCCGGCGTTCTGGGCAAACTTCTCATCCGACGTCAGATTGAGATCCGCGTCCAGATTGAGGATCTGCCGCGTGATGTCATCCAGTACGCCGTTGCGTTCCTGCCTGTCGGCGTAATCCGCGACCAGTGCGCTGTCGCTTTCCGCATTGTTCTGCATAAAGGCGGAGAGCGCTTCCGTGACCTGATCGGCGTCCGCAAAGACCTTGCGTTCCTGCTCGTTCGGCACCAGTTTCATCCGGTCGGCGAGCTTGAGCGCGCGGCGGCTCTTCGCCATGCGGTTTGCCGTGATATCGCGATTGGTAAGCAGCAGATCCGCCGCCGCCTTCTTGCGTGCCTGCACAGACCCGGGGACCTTGAGGGTATTCTCTCTTTCGCGGACCCCCATCTGCTTATCCGCCATGGTCCTGCCATAGGACGCCAGAAATGCTTTGCCCGTGAGGGCATTGAGTCTGATCCTGCCGGGATTTAACGGCTGTTCTTTCCTCTCCGCCCGGCGTGTCTTTCTCTGTTCCTCCTCAAGCCGCTGTTCTTCGGTCTTCTCTTCGGTCTTCTCTTCGGTCTTCTCTTCGGTCTTCTCTTCGGTCTTCTCTTCGGTCTTCTCTTCCGTCTTCCCGCCGGATTTCTCTTCGGTCGTATCTTTCTCTTTCTCTTCCGGTTTCTTCTCTTCGGTGGTGTCTTCCTTCTTTTTCTCTTCGGTCGTGTCTTCCTGCTTCTCCCCCGGTTTCTTCTCTTCTGTCCGCTTCTTCGTTTCCTCTTCCGGTTTCTTTTCTCCGGCCGGCTCTCCCGCCTTCTCCTTCTGCTTCTCCCGGTAGGATTCGAGATCCGAGAGCTTCACGTTATTCAGCAGATCCTGCGCGGGGAGATTCTCCTGCACGTTGCGCACATGGTCGCGGATCTTGGGCAGATACACGGATTCCTGCACGAGCTCCAGTTTTCTCATGGCCCCGGAGCGCTCCTCGGGCCTGGTAAATTCCACCCCCAGATTCTGATAGATCTTCTCCAGATTGCCCGCGAAATTGACATCCTGATCGTGCGCGGGTCTCTCGGTCAGTTTGCCTTCCTGGTCATACAGAGGCTGTCCTTCGCCGCCGATCCCGTACTCGTTTTTGAGCGCAGTCAGGTTCTGATCGTCCAGATGCACGAGCGACACCAGTTCCACGCTGCCGCCGAGGCAGTACTGCAGCAGATTCTCCGAGCTCATGGTCCATTTCTGGTTCAGCGCGGCCCTGGGCAGGTATTCCTCGTCCACGTTAGGGTTGGCCTGTACATACGCCGGATCCGCACGAGTCTCAGACAGGGAATCATGATAGTGGATGAGCCCGCCTTCGATGCCCGTGACGGTGATATAATGACCCGGCCTGTACATGGTCACCGGTCCGCCGGCCTGATCCAGTGCCTGCTGCACTCTGGCGATCATCTCTGTCTTGATCGCCTCCCTGGTCTCCGGATCCTGCAGCAGGGGATTTCCCTTATCGATGGTAAAGGTGGTACGCTTGATGGCCGTATCGGACATATTCTTCAGGAAGGCATCCCCCAGGAAATAGGGGTTGCCCATCTCGCCGTATCCGGTGATCATCTCGCCGGTGCGCCGGATCTCCCTGCGCACATCTTTCAGATTATCCCGGTTCTTGAGGGCATATTGTCTGGCCTCACGATTGATGACAATATTGTCCCCGTTCAGGAACTGCTCCTGGGTCATCCGGAATCCCGGGGCCACGGTATCCTGATGCTTCGAGATATAGTAATTGGCATTCATGGTCGCGGAACAGGCCCAGCAGGAGACGTCCTTATCCTGCCGCTCATCCTGAAGCCCCTGGGTGTATTCCACGTGACGCGCGGCATTCCCCGACTTCTGTGCGTCATCCAGGAGCTCGCCTCGATGGGCCACCGCCAGCGCGGACTTGCGGTACGCCTCCGTAAAGGCGTAGAGCTTGGCGTTCAGATCGGCAGGGAAGATCTTGCCCTCCTTTTTCCACGCCTCCTTCACCTCATTCCGGTAGGCATCCAGTTCTCTGGAGGTCGCCCCGTTCTCGAATCTCTGGATAAAGGTCTGCAGAAAGGCCTGCGCCTCTTCGGACGGCTGTTCCAGGAACGCCGGCATATTGGCCTGGATATCCTCGTCGGAGATCTTGAGATCCTTCTTTCCCTGCTTGCTCAGAAAGGCCTGCAGCCGTCCGCGGACCACCCCCTTTAACTGGATCGACAGTTCATTGCGATAGACCCCCGCGAAATACCGCATGAACCGGGTATTCATCGCCATGCCGGCCGTCGGATCGAGACCGTCGGACGTAAGGATATTCTTTAAGAGTGGGATCCGGGCGGGATCCGCCTGAGGTTCCGGCTGATTCCCGGGGGCCTGCCCGGGCGCTCCCGGTGCGGCCTGTCCCTTCTTCTCCTCTTTCTTTTCTTCCTTTATTTCCCCCTTTTTCTCTTCCGTGACCGGCTGCGTGTCGATCTGTTTCTTATCATCCTGCTGATCCGCGGTCGCGCTGTTGTCTCCGTCAGGCTTCTCCTTCTCCAGAACCGCCTCGCTGAGCTTCTGGTCATCCAGGACCTTTTCGTCTTCCTCCTCTTCGGTCGTGGAAACATCCAGCTCGGAGTCATTCGGATCATGGTAGCGCCTGCCGGTTTCGAAAGCCCACAGTTCCTCCATCTCGGCTTTTTCCCTGGCGAGGGTCTCTTTGTCGGATTTGTAATCCTCCAGGAAAAGCCCCCAGGCGGAACTGTCCCCGCCACCCTGTTCACGGCTGTGATAGCCGCGGATCCTGCGGATGATCTCCTTGGCGTACGTCATGGGCGTGTGCAGCCCGGGCAGCTTGATGTGACGCTGGGGGACCTTGCCCTGTTTGATCCGGATCTTGCGGATCCCCTCATTGACCGCCCAGAACGGCAGGACCACGGCACCCAGCGCCAGACGGAGGGGATTTTCCACCACAAACCGCAAGGTGCCGGCCACCACCAGTCCGGTGGCCGCAAGGTTTTTTACCGGGCCGTGCACATAATCATAATTACCGTCTCCGCCTTTGGCGATCATGTCCGAGCCCGGATTCATCTGCCGGTTGGCTTCCAGCTGTTCCTGGCATTTCCGCTTTAACTCCTTAACCTCCCGAAGCCTCTGCTTGCCCCTTTTTGTGCGTCTCGTCCAGGACCAGCGCATAAAGCAATATCTATCACACTCCTTGATCACCCGGTGCAGATATTCCACGCTGAACCGGGTATTTTTGTAGGTAAAATAGCTCTCCACCATGCCGCGCAGCCTGATCATCCGGTCGTCATCGTCCTTCCGGATCCCGATGAACTTCTCCTCGAGGCCGATGTATTCGGGATGAGGGCCCTCCGGCTCCTGCTTCTTCTCCCTGCCTTTCTTTAAGACGACCTGCTGACCGGCCTCTTTCTGCGCATCGGTCTTTTCCGTCGCGGTCAGGGTCATCGTCTTCGCGGTCTGTCTGTCCTGCTGCTTCGTGACAGGCTTTACGATCTCCTCCGGCGGAACCTCCGCAAAAGTCTCATCGAAGGCACGGCTCAGGGCGGAGTCCGGTTTCATCGTCATGCGGCGCTTCGGCTCGTTCATTTCCATCCCGGGCGGGACAGTTCCAGGCTGCAGGGACATCCTCTCCTGCCGATCGGCATAGCCGGTTCCGATCTTCTGTTCAGTCCTCTTCTTAAGAAGTTCCTGTTCGTTCGCGTTACCCATCGATCAGTCCTCCATGTCCACACCGGTATACTGCGCAACCGCCGCCGCATCCATCGGAGCATCCGGCGATGTGAGTATCCCTTCGATCATGTACTGTGCCCTCTGCCTGCGGAACAGCTCGTCCAGCAGTTCATCGTCCTCGATGAACCGCTCGTTCATGACCACCTCCGTGGTCCTGTCATACTTGTACATGGCTGTGAGAGTGAGAGCCCCGAGCATTTCCTCGGTGCGGTCCTCTTCCTCCGACGAGGATGCGTTGTATTCGATGGAGATCCGTCCGGAGGGATAACGGTGCGCCAGCATCAGGCCGTCCGGCCTGGTCCGGCTGCCGGAGAAACAGCTCAGCTCCGTCTCGATATAATCCCCCGGCAGGTCCTCCCCGGACAGGTACCCCCGGTAATCCCGCTCCGCCAGGAATTCCCTGACCAGGACATCCTCCTCTTTATCCTGCAGCTCCAGAAGGGAGGTCGCTTTGTCCTCATATTTCTCAAAGGCGCTCCGCTCGGAGATGTCATTCAGGGCAAAGGCCAGTTCCGGAGAGACACTTCCCGCAAAGAGGAAATGCCATTCGGAGAACAGGTCGCCGTAGAGCTCCGTATTGTCATCCACGTAGAGATCCACGGTCATGGCGGGGGATCCCTGTTCGGCCATAAAATGCACCATTTCCCCGATGAGGAAATTCGCCACCCCGCGTTCCCGCCACTCATCCGCGACATAGAGCCACTTGACCCGGAGGATCTCCTCGTCGTCGAGACCTGCGCGCTCGATGTCAAAGACGATGGCACCGGCGGCATGCACGTCCCGGCCGGAGCTGCGCAGCGCTCCGAGTGCCTGATGTTTGCCGACGGCGATGTCCTCCATCAGATCCGGGGAGAGGACCGATCCGAAGCGGTCCAGATTGTTCGCCGTGATCCTGGTAAGGAGCGGTCCCGCCAGCTCTTCAAAATCCATCCGGCACGCGACCGCCTTATCCAGCGTCTCCCTGCCGTATTCCGAGAGAGGATGGAAGCGTCTGGCCATCCCCAGGAGGATATCGATCTTGGTCACGAAGACGCCCTCAAGGGGTTCTCTGTCGTGCACGGCGCTGTCATATACGGCTGTCAGACCCTCAATGGCCTCATCGAGCTCCTTCAGATAGCCGTTCTCCATCCTGTGAGCCCTTACCACGGCACCGGTGTCCACCGACGCGAGGATCCGTTTCTCGAGCATTCTTAAGTTCTCCATATCCTCCGGTTCAAGCATTCTTTCAGGTGTCCTGCTCACATCCATTCTCCATCCTCCTGTCAGATTCCGTTCTCACATAACGATCCGCGATCCATCGGCATCCAATGGTACAAAGAAAGGTGTCCGACCCGCGTCGGAGCACCTTTGCCTCTCTACATATAACCGCTTTGCCCGGCACCCAGTTCCTGCAGGATCCGCCGTAGCTGTGCTCCGGCGCTCTCCCGCTCCACACCGGCGACACGGTTCATGGAACGGATCCCCTCCAGCCGGTAGAGGATCCCCTCCGCCGCCGTACCCGGGTCCGTACAGGAGAATTCCCCGTTCTGTATGCCCAGCATGATCAGCCGCTCGATCATTTCCGCGGTCTTCGTAAAGCGGATCCTCAGCGGATGCGGTCCCTTTGTCTCATCCGCGTAGATGCTGTAATACTCTGTCTCTGCCAGACGCAGATCCCGTCCGGTATCCAGGGCCTCCTCCAGCTGATCCGCGAGAAACGCCCGGAGCATCTCCGTGACCGTGGCATCTCCCGAAAGCACCCGCTCCATTACGATACTGTACTCCGGCGGACGCTCCTGTGCGAGCACCGCGAGGAACAGCTCCCTGATATCCGCAAAATACAGGTACACGCCGCCGCGGCTGATCCCGCACGCATCGACGATCTCCTGCATCGTCACTGACTTGAAACCCTTGCGGGCAAAAACAGCACCGGCTTCCCTGAGGATCTTCTCGCGCTTCCCGCGGGCTTTATCCCGCATAACCGTGGCCCTTGGGCTCCTTCCCCCAGAACTCGATGTTCTCCTTCATCTTCGCGAGCGCGGCATACATGACGCGGTTCTGCACGCCCTCCGTCCACACACTGCCGCGGATATTGCCCTCCAGCACATACTTTGAGAGGATCCCGGCGAGGTCGCCCATCTGGGCCAGCTCCGCCCGCGCGATAAAGGCATGCTCATCCTGCGCGTTCCGCAGACGGTTGCGGGAATAGACATAGGCGTAGTTCCGGTTCACGAGTCCGGTCTTCATGAACTCGCGGACAAAGGACAACAGCGTGGAATCATAGACAGGGAAGGGGATCGTGTGCTGCATCCCCTCGTTCTGATAGGTATCCGCCACCGGCGCCGCCGCATGGCTCTCCAGCCACGAAAGATACCGGGCCATCTGCATCACATCGATGCGGTAGCGCTTGACGATCTCCTCCGTGCTGTTTTCCCTCAAGTCTGCCATAACACTTCTATTATAATGTCATGGCGGGGCATTTGCAACGGCGGAGAGAAAAATGGCAGGGGAATCCCATTCAGCTCCCCGTGGAACGGTAAAACCGCATGGCTTTCCGGAAACAGGCGTAGATGATCAGAAAGACGACGGGGCCGGAGAGGGGTGCAGCGAACGCTGCCCATGCGGACCATCCGTACAGAGGCTTGTCGAGGATATAGGAAGCCGGAAGATGCAGGGTCAGGGCAAACGGTGCGATCACGGTAAAGAGGATGCGCAGCGGGCGCGGATAGATATCCATCGGATACTGGCAGGCGCTGCGGCCGCCGTAGGTCAGCGCATTCACGAATTCCACGGATTTCACGGAATGAATGCAGAGGATCGCTTCGATCATGAACAGACCGAGGATCAGCACGCAGCCGCACAGGATCCCTTCCGCCAGGACCAGACCTTTGAGAAATGTCCACCGGATCGCGGACAGGCGGCATCCGATGAAGAGCGCTGTCACGCCCACCGCGATGCAGGTGATCCTGCGAGGATCCACGGCGCTGCAGAGCACCTGCGTCAGAACACCGCGGGGACGGACCAGGATCGTATCCAGTCCGCCCGAGCGCACCAGATAGGGGAAATTGCCGGTGATCCCTCTGCCGAAGCACTCCGTCAGATAGAAAGTAACGGCCATCATCCCGAAGAAGAAGAACAGATTTCCCGCCTCCCACTGCCCCAGCCGGTCGAACCGGTCGATCACCAGGATGAGCGCCATCATCTCGCCGCCCTCCATCACCAGCTGCGCCAGTGTCTGCAGGAAGAAGGAAACCGGATACTGGAGCTGGCTTTTGATCAGCATCCCCATCGAATGCAGGTAGAGCTTCGCGGTATCCATGCGTCAGCCTCCCTGCAGGATCAGCCGCTTCTGATTCCGGCTCCACAGAAACCTCCCCAGAAGCGTCAGCAGGACCGTCCATACGATCTGCACCGGCAGGACCCGCAGCACACTGTCCGTCCCGTATTCGCCGGTGTAGAACCGGATCGGCGCATCCAGCAGCTGTGCGTACGGCAGGAGTGTGATCACCCGCTGCCAGCTGTCCGGAAAGAGCGTCAGCGGCAGGATATTGCCCGCCAGGATCAGCATCAGAAGATTCAGCATCGCCTGCACCCCTTTGGCATCCAGCGTCCGCATGGTGAAAGCCATGGTGATATTTTCCAGTGCGCATACACAGAGCAGGCCGAGGAAAAGCGCAAGCAGCGAGATCACAAGACCCGGTACCGATGACGGCAGCGAAAGCCCCCATCCCTCCGGCAGAAGCAGTGCGAACAATAACATCGGGATCCCGCGCATGAGACTCCCGGTGAGCTTCTGCGCCATGATCCGGACATAGTAGAACCCGTAGAGATCCAGCGGCCGGCACAGATCATAGGAGATGCTGCCCGTGCGGATCTTATCGCCGAGATCCGGATCCGAAGCCAGAAGCATGCGGAAGAATGCCTGCTGCAGCCACACGTAGGAAACCACATGCGTGATCGGCAGCTCCTGCGGCTTGGACGCATACAGTGCGCGATAGAGCGAGATCAGGATCAGCCCGAAGAACATCTGACAGAGGATGCCGCCGAACATGGCCCCGCGGTACTGCAGCTCCATCTTGCGCCGGATATGGAAAACCGAAAGATAGGCCTTCACAGATCCATCTCCCGATACATGGCCGCAATGAGATGATCGATATTCTGCGGCTCGATCGTCAGCTCCCGCAGATCCCCCGCATCCTGCAGCAGGCGCAGGACCTCGGCGGTCGGCGTTTCTCCCGGGGAATAGGAAAAGAGGATCCCTTCCCCCTCCCGCGAAGCGGTGACCGAAGGCGGAAGTACCGGCATGACGGCCGGATCCGCATAGCACGCCTTCACGGTACGGACCGTATCATAACGCTCCAGCAGCGTCTCCAGATTTCCGTCAAACAGCTTCCGCCCGTGTCCCAGAACCATGACTCTGGAACAGAGCGCCGCGATGTCCTCCATATCATGCGTGGTCAGGAGGATCGTCGTCCCGTATTTCTCATTCTCCCATTTCAGGAACTCGCGGAGCGAGAGCTTGCTGACCGCATCCAGTCCGATCGTCGGCTCGTCCAGGAAAAGAAGTTCCGGACGGTGCAGCAGAGAGCCGCACAGCTCGGCCCGCATCCGCTGTCCCAGGCTCAACAGACGCAGAGGCGTCCGCAGCAGTTCCTCCAGCTGAAGCGCCTCCGTCAGCTCCGCAAGCCGGGTGCGGTAGTCTTTATCGGAGATCCTGTAGATATCCTTCAGCAGCAGAAAACTGTCGAGGATCGGAACGTCCCACCACAACTGCATCCGCTGTCCGAAGACAACACCGATCCGCCGGACATGTTCCCTGCGGTCCGCCCACGGGATCCGCCCGCCGACCGTCACCTCTCCGCTCTCCGGCGTCATGATCCCGGAGAGGATCTTGACCGTTGTGGATTTCCCGGCCCCGTTCGGGCCGATGTACCCCACCAGTTCCCCGCGCTCAATATCAAAGGAGAGATCGCGCAGGGCTTCGATGGTCTTCTTTTCCCGGAACAGACTGCCCTTCTTTCGTTTCTCAAGAACGGTGAAGGTCTTATTCAGTTTTTCTACATGAATGAAAGGCACGGATCACTCCATTTAACAGCCGAACTGTGCCTTGACAAGCTTCAGGTTCTCGCGGATCGGAAGATGCTGCGGACAGATCTGCTCACATTTGCCGCACCCGATGCAGTCACCGGCCTTGCCGTATACCTGCGTCAGTCTGTGATAGTAACCGCCCTGCGGCGTAAAGCCCTTGCCGGCATATTCCTGCTTCTCGGCGTTGTAGAGCGAGAAGTATTTCGGGATCGGGATGTTCTTCGGACAGCCGTCCACACAGTACGCACAGGCCGTGCAGGGGATGGCGATACTCGCGTTGATGAGATCCGTCGCCTTCTTAATGATCGCAAGTTCCTCTTCGCTTAAAGGCGTAAAGTCCTTCATGTACCCCGTATTATCCCGCATCATGTCCATATTGCCCATGCCGGAAAGGACCATCCTGACATTGGGCTGGCTGGCGGCGAAACGGATCGCCCAGGAAGCCACGGATTTATCAGGCGCGTAGTCTTTAAAGAGCTTCTCCACCTCCGGCACCACATTGGCGAGTGTCCCGCCCTTGACCGGCTCCATGACCACGACCGGCTTCCCGTGTTTTACGCACACCTCATAGCATTTTCTCGACTGGATGGCTTCGCTGTCCCAGTCAAGATAGTTTAACTGGAGCTGGACGAATTCCACCTCCGGATGCTCGGTGAGGATCCTGTCCAGCAGTTCCGCCCTGTCGTGATAGGAGAAGCCCATGTGCCTGACATATCCGGCCTTCTTCTTATCCGCGAGCCATTCGAAGCATCCCAGCCGGGAATACTTTTTATAATGGTCCTCTCCGAGATCGTGGAGCAGATAATAATCAAAATAGTCGACACGCGTTTTGCGTAGCTGGGTCTGAAACACCTCCTCCATCTGCTCCTCATTGTTGAAGAAGCCGCCGTGGAGCTTGGTCGCCAGAGTGAAGGTGTCCCGCTTATGCCTCGCGGTCAGCGCTTCGCCTGCGGCATCCTCGCTCTTGAAGCCGCAGTACATCCAGGCGGTGTCAAAGTATGTAAAACCCTGATCAATAAAATAGTCGACCAGCTGCTTCGTGGTCTCCATGTCGATGTTTCCATACGGACCGTTCTGCGCCGTTTCCGGCAGCCGCATCATACCGAATCCGAGTTTCCTGCTGCTTTCAAATATGTCACCCATGCTTCCTTCCCCCCTCCATCTTCATGCTTTCGTCCCGCAAGGTAACAGACACACGCTTCCTCAAAACATCATGAATATAGTAACACAGGAACGGGAACATGCGCTACAATTGAAACATCGTTACAAACCACAGCCGCAGGGCACAAAAAAGGATGACCGGATATGAAAACACATAAAGAATACACGATGGGAGATATGCTCCTCACCTACTTTATTGATGAACAGGATCACGTCAGCATGTCCCTGATCCCGCTCTCATACAGTGACCGGGTGCTGCAGAAGGATCACTCGCCGGAGCCTCTCGTTCAGCTACATACCCGCGGGGATCATCTGCCTGCCGGATACGGCAACGGCCATACCCTCTCCTGCACGTCCGCGACAGACGCGCTGAAGTTCGTCTCGCAGACAGAAGAAGGAGGGTCCGTGATCACGACCGTCGGGGACGGCAAAGGCCGGACCGTGCATCACCGGGTGCAGTGGGAGGCGGATCTGCAGGCTGTCATCGTATCCTGTACATTTGAAAACACGGGCGATCATCCGGTCACGCTCAATCTCCTCTCGAGTCTCAATCTGAGCGGCATCACACCTTTTACGGAGGGCGATGCGGCAGGGGCTCTCATCCTGCACCGGATCAAAAGCATGTGGAGTGCGGAGGGACGGCTGTGCTCCGAAAGCATCGAAGAAGCAATGCTGGAGCGTTCCTGGACCGGGCATGCGCT